>Ga0160421_1000037_pt1 | contig 159057 bp, 134 predicted proteins | sample TAMARWmetagpilot_FD_108195 | JGI IMG/M metagenome (GOLD analysis project Ga0160421, IMG submission 108195) | Phycosphere-associated microbial communities from TAMU algal ponds, Corpus Christi, Texas, USA - TAMU ARW-7 10/27 metagenome pilot | ecosystem: Engineered > Artificial ecosystem >... | reverse complement strand
TCAGCTATCAGCTATCAGCTATCAGCTATCAGCTATCAGCTATCAGCTATCAGCTATCAGCTATCAGCTATCAGCTATCAGCTATCAGCTATCAGCTATCAGCTATCAGCTACAAAATGATCAACTTACAAAAGTTCGTCAAGTAAAGCATAAAATCATCTGCAAGTGTAGGAGTGCTAGCAAGGCGGTAAAACTATTTATGCCAAGGAGCATACGGTTTGTATGTGACTTAGGCTAAATAGTTTTACCAACGCAGCTAAAGCGAACTACACGAAGCAGAAGGTGATTACATTTGCTCCATGACTTCAATGCCTAACAAATCCAATCCTGTTTTTAGTGTATCTGCCACTAAATTACATAACACTAAACGGCTGTCACGTACGTTTGGCTCTACGCCTTCTTTTAGTACTGGGCAGGCTTCATAGAATGTCATGTATAGGCTAGCTAGCTCGTATAAGTAGCTACATAGTACGTGCGGAGTAGCCTCAGAGATCATTAAATCAAGGACTTCTTCAAGCTGTAGCAGTTTAAGTGCGAGTGCTTTTTCTTGCGGCTCGGCTATGGCTACATCTGCATTTAGCGTAGCGGCGTCGACACCTGATTTACGGAAAATACTGCGCACACGGGTATAAGCATATTGTAAGTAAGGTGCTGTTGCGCCTTCAAAGCTTAACATGGTGCCCCAGTTGAATATGTAATCACTGGTACGATGCTTAGAAAGATCAGCGTATTTAACAGCGCCAATACCTACTTTACGCGCAATTTCGCTGCGATCATGATCTGATAAATCAGATTCACGCTCAGCAAGTTTTGTTGCTGCACGGCTAATTGATTCTTCAAGTAAATCAGCAAGTTTTACTGTACCACCTGTACGGGTTTTAAATGGTTTACCATCGGCGCCCATCATGGTGCCAAACGGGCAAAACTCATAGCTGGTTTCATCGCGTAAAAGGCCTGCTTTACGTGCGGTAAGCTCCACCTGATTAAAGTGAAGGCTTTGGCGTGCATCAACAAATATTAAAATACGCTCAGCACCTAAGGTGTTTGAGCGGTAGTTACACGCGGCTAAATCGGTGGTTGCATATAAAAAGCCGCCGCCAGATTTTTGCACGATAAACGCCGATGGCTCACCATCTTTATTGGCAAGTTCATCTAAAAACACAACTTGTGCGCCTTGCGACTCTACCGCTATGTTTTTATCTTTTAATAGGCTAATAATATCGTTAAGCTCACTGTTGTAAGCACTTTCAGCCATAATATCGTCTTGGGTAAGCGTTACGTTTAGACGTTTGTAAACTTCTTCAGAGTGCTTAACAGAGGTCGCTATAAATAGCTTCCATAACTTTTCACAGTGCGCGTCGCCGCCTTGTAGTTTAACTACATAGTCACGGGCTTTATCGGCAAAGCCTTCTTCATCGTCAAAACGCTTTTTAGCATCGCGGTAAAACGTTTCTAAATCAGCAAGCGCTACCGACTCTAAGTCTACGCCTTGGCTAATTTGATCTTCTAAATGCGCAATTAGCATACCAAATTGTGTGCCCCAATCGCCCATGTGGTTTTGACGAATGACTTTGTCGCCTCTAAATTCAAGCGCACGTACAATGGCATCGCCAATAATGGTTGAACGCAAATGGCCTACGTGCATTTCTTTTGCAAGGTTAGGTGATGAGTAATCTACCACGACAGTTTGCGGATTTGCGTGCTCGTTTACAGCCAGTTTTGCATCGTTGTTTGCTGCTTTTACACTATTGGCTAAAAACTCAGGCTTTAAATGAATATTAATAAAACCCGGGCCGGCAATTTCTGTTTTTTCAGCGATGTCGGTTACATCTAGGTTATCAATAATTTTTTGCGCAAGCTCACGTGGGTTGCTTTTCATTTTTTTAGCGGCGCCCATTGCACCATTAATTTGGTAATCACCAAACTGTGGGCGTGTGCTTTGTGTAACAGCTGGGTTTGTGTCTTCTGGTAGGCCTGCTGCGGTCATGGCGGCAATGGCTTTTTCTACTAAAATAGTACGAATGTTCATTATATTATTTACCTTTATAAGCCCGCCATAGCAGGCTTTCAGTTAACTTTAGTCAGTCGATTCTAGTTTTCGCGCGTATGGTTAAAGGTTACCTCTGGGTAACGCTCTACCGATAAATTAAGGTTTACACGGCTCGGTGCTATGTAAGTTAAGTTATCGCCACCATCGAGTGCTAAGTTGCTTTCGCACTTACGTTTAAACTCTTCAAACTTTTTAACATCGTCGCTGCTTACCCAACGTGCCGTATTTACATTTACGCCTTCGTAAATTGCATCTACGTTGTACTCAGCTTTTAAGCGCGCTACAACTACGTCAAACTGAAGTACACCTACCGCGCCTACAATTAAATCGTTGTTAGTAAGCGGTCTAAATACCTGTACAGCACCTTCTTCAGAAAGTTGTACTAAGCCTTTTAATAATTGCTTTTGTTTGAGCGGATCGCGCAAACGAATACGACGAAATAGCTCAGGAGCAAAGTTAGGAATACCGCTAAATTTAAGCTTTTCGCCTTGCGTAAAGGTATCACCAATTTGAATGGTACCGTGGTTATGCAAACCAATAATATCGCCAGCATATGCATCTGCTGCGCGCTCACGATCGCCCGCCATAAAGGTTACCGCATCAGAAATACTAATTTGCTTACCAAGGCGTACGTGGTTCATTTTCATGCCTTGGCTGTATTTGCCCGACACAATACGCATAAAGGCAATGCGGTCACGGTGTTTAGGGTCCATGTTGGCCTGAATTTTAAACACAAAACCGGTAAAGTTTTCTTCTGTTGCGATTACTTGGCGGTCATCTGTTTCGCGCGGTAATGGCGTTGGTGCCCATTGCGTTAAACCATCAAGTACATGATCTACACCAAAGTTACCAAGGGCTGTACCAAAGTACACCGGTGAAAGCTCACCCGCTAAAAACAATTCAAGATCAAACTCATTTGAGGCACCAATTACCAGCTCTAGCTCTTCACGTAATTGCTCAGCGAGTTCTTCACCAATGGCGGTATCAAGCTCTGGGTTATCTAGGCCTTTTACAGTGCGAACTTCTTGAATAGTATGACCTTGGCCTGTTTTGTATAAAACCGCTTCGTCGTTATGAATGTGATAAACACCTTTAAATTCTTTACCACAACCAATTGGCCATGTAATAGGCGCACAGGCAATATTTAGCTCTGTTTCTACTTCATCGAGTAGTTCCATTGGGTCACGAATATCACGGTCACACTTATTCATAAAAGTAACAATAGGCGTGGTACGTAGGCGCGTAACTTCCATTAGCTTACGGGTACGTTCTTCTACACCTTTTGCGGCATCAATAACCATTAAACACGAATCTACCGCGGTCAATGTACGGTAAGTATCTTCTGAGAAGTCTTCGTGTCCAGGGGTATCAAGTAAATTAACCAGCGCATTGTTATACGGAAACTGCATTACAGAGGTAGTAACCGATATACCACGCTCTTTTTCCATTTCCATCCAGTCAGACTTTGCATGCTGATTAGAGCCACGGCCTTTTACAGTGCCGGCTTTTTGAATCGCTTGTCCGAACAAAAGTACTTTTTCGGTGATGGTGGTTTTACCAGCATCCGGATGCGATATGATTGCAAAAGTCCTTCGCTTGCTAATTTCGTTGATAATATTCTGGTCTGCCATTAATAAGTTCTTTTAGTTTGATGCCAAGTTACATGCATAACATTGAGTGTATGCAAGGCAACCCGTTAAGTTGATCGTTATTAACTGGGCTTTGAGCAATTTAGTGTGAATAAATTGACAACAATTAACGCCATATAGCTAATTTTTTAATAGTGGCAATTGTAACAGGAGTCGGTATAAAAGTGTGCTATCTAACTCAAAAATATCTTGGCTTTATATGCAAAAGGAAGGAGTAACTAATTTTAAGGGCCAGCAACATGGTTACTGGCCCTGTAATTAACGCAATGTGCTACTGCGTTATTGAAATACTTGGCACCACCGACATACCTACTCGTAACTGCTTAAGCGCCGGCTGGTTTGCATCTAAGCTAATTTTAACCGGTAAACGCTGCACAATTTTGGTGAAGTTTCCCGTGGCGTTATGAGCACCAATGGCTGAGTAGCTCACGCCACTGGCAGGGCTTAGGCTATCAACATGGCCGCGTAAAATTTGCCCTGGTAGTGCATCTACTTTTATTTCAACTCCTTGGCCTACTTTTACATTAGCTAGCTGAGTTTCACGGTAGTTTGCACTAACAAACACTTTATCAAGCGGTACAACAACCAATAGCGGGCTGCCTGGGTTTACATACGCCCCTACACGCACCGATTTTTGGCCAACTATGCCATCAATAGGCGCAGTAATTTGGGTATACGATAACTTAAGCTCGGCATCTACTACACGAGCTTTAGCTTGTACAAGCACGGCTTTGGCTTTTTCAATATCGGCACGTAAAATTTCAATCTGCTGCTTTGCTGCTGCAAGGCCTGCTTGGTTTTTATGCAAGTTTGCTTTTTGAATAGCCAGCTTTGCTTGTGCTTCTTCTCGTGCTTGCACAGTGCCTGAGCCATCGGTTGCTAAGTTGGTATAACGCTTTAAATTTAACTGCGCTAATTTAAGTGATGCAGTATCGGCCTCTACCGCAGCTTGCGCTTGTTGTACCAGCGAATCTTGATAAGTTAGCTTAGCTTGCAAGCTAGCTACACTTGCTTTAGCACTATTAGCTTGGGCTTTAGCAGAATCTAGGGCCACTACAAAATCGCGATTATCTATGGTGGCAATTAAATCGCCTTTTTGTACTCGCTGGTTATCTTTAATGAGTACTTGATCTACCGTGCCAGATACCTGAGGCGCCACAAAGGTAAAGTCGGCTTGCACGTAGGCATCGTCAGTTGTTTGAGTTGCACTTTGCGACTCCGGTTTATTAAGATAAATAATACTGCCTGCAACAACGGCAAGTATAGTTGCTACAACGGTTAATTTAACTACTTTTGGTAAGGCCATAATATATTACTCAACAATTTAAATTTAAGATTTATTAAGATTCGGGGCTGGTACAAAGTTCATACATAGCGCCAGCGGAATTAATACAAGTGCTAACACACCTAGCACCAAGTAGGCATCACCTACCGACATCACTAACGATTGCTGGGCAATAACGCCGCCTAATTGCTCATTAGGTATGGTGTTTGCCAATGAGTTACCGACCAGAGAGGCGCGGTCTAATAGCATTTCGTTATGAAAATGACTGCGCACCGTCAATAGCTGCCCCACAACAGCCCCGCCAATAAGCGAGCCAAACACACGTAATGTGTTTATGGTTCCCGAAAAAAACGGCCCTTCGCTTGGGTCTAGTACACTGGTCATTAAAAATAAAATAGAGACCACTGCCATGGGCTGGCCAAATGCTTGCAACAGCTGCGCTGTGATAAATTGATCCCGATGCCATAAAGGCGTAATTTGTGCGCCGCTAAAACAGGCCAGCGCAATTAAAAATAATCCAATTGACATCACAATGCGGGCATCTACCCATTTTTTGTATAAAAGCAGTGCCACTACCGAGCCAAGTACAAGTTGTGGTAGCGCAATTAATAACCCTACTGGCGCTAGCTGTAGTGCTCTATAGCTATGCAAACTGGCTAAATGGGTTGAGGGCAACATTGAGCCCGACATCAACACCACTAACAACATGGTAAGTAGTACAGAGCCAATACCTAAATTGCGACGACCTAATAACTGCGGTCTCATAAATGGCGCTTTGTGATGCCACTCGGTTAATACGTAGCAGCCAAATAAAATTAGCCCACCAAAAAAACACACACTAATAAGCGATGAATTAAACCAATCTAAACGCACACCTTGATCAAGCGCGATGGCAATTAACGTCAAAGACGATACGCCGCATACTAGGCCTAACCAGTTTCCTTCTTTAAAGCGCGCATATTTAACGCCCTCTTTTGGGAGCCCCCACGCAGTTAGTGAGCCTGCAATAATACAAAGCGGAATAACTTGCCAGTAAATCCAGCGCCAGTCCGATAACACATCAGCCCACTGCCCGCTTAGCCAAATAGCTAAATTTGGAGCGAATGTAGCGGTCATGGCGTAAAGCGCTAAACCGTGTAAACGTATGTTAGGGGGTAAAAATTTAAGTGCAGCCATCATTAATATAGGTATGAGTGCGCCACTACTTACCCCTTGCACAAAACGCAGTGCAATTAATAAGTTTAAGTCATTAATAAAAGGCAAAATAGCCGCAATAACACCACATATAGTCACCATAGAAATATGAAAGCGTCTAACCGATAACGTAATGGCGAACCAAGAAGCAAAAGGCATAGCGATTAGCTCCCCAACGGTATAGGCGCTTGAAAGCCAAGAGGCATCATCTAAACTTGCCCCCATTACGCCCCTCACATCTGCTAATCCAAGTGCCCCTACTCGGTTATTTAAACCCGCCATCATAGCGGCAATAAAAATGCCTAATAACCCAGCCAGTGCTTGTTTTGATGGCCCTGCGGGCTTAGCAACAGGTGCTGCATTTTGTACAGGCACATTAATCGTGACTGCATTCATTACTCGCCCTCCGCCTTGGCTGACATTGGCGCAAGCGCACTTTCAGGTAACGCGTCTGGGTTCCAGCCACCACCGAGAGATTTATACAAATTTACAACCGCAATCGAGGCATTGGTTGCACTGTTATTTAACTTAGTTTGGCTTGCTAATAAATTACGTTGCGCCGTTAAAACACTAAGGTAGTCGGCTGCACCTTGCTGGTAGGCTCTTTCAACGGTTTGTAAAGCCTGCTTATTAAAGTCGTGGGCAATTTCAACTTTGTGATGGTGATTTTGCTGCGCAGCCCAGCCATCTACTGCGTTATCAACTTCGTGCCACGCTTTTAGTACAGTTTGACGATACGTTAATGCCGCGTTTTTCTCGCGCTCTTTAGTCAGCTTAAGCTGTGATTTTAAGCGCCCACCCTGAAAAATAGGCAAATAAACATTTGGTCCCACTGAAAAAACACGTGAATCCCAGGTTGATAAATCATTCTGCGCATACCCTTCAACTCCTAATGAGCCCGTTAAAGTAATGCGCGGGTAAAAATTTGCTTCAGCCGCGCCAATAGCGGCAACAGCACTGTGTAAGTTTGCTTGCGCTTGTAAAATATCTGGGCGGCGTTTCACAAACTCTGATGGAATAGCCGAAGGGATTTCGCTTGGCATAACGGGCGCAGCAATACGCTCGGCTAACAAAGTATTTAAGGCACGTGGTTTTTCACCTACTAGCAACGCAAGCGCGTTCATTAACACATTACGGCGCTGCGTTTGCTCTGGTAGCGCAGCATTAATTGTTGCCAGCTCTGCTTTTGCACTAATTGTTTCAAAACGTGTACTTACACCGTTTTTTTCGCGGCTTTGTGCAAGCTTTAACACACGCTCTGCAATGGTTTTGTTTTCGTGTGTTATGTTTAGCTGCGTTTGTGCACTGCGCAGTAACAAATACGTTTTAGCCACCTCGCCAGCTAAGCTAACACGCGCGGCTTCACGCGCATACAAAGAGGCCTGCAGCATAGCGACGGCCCCTTCTTCAACACGTTTATTACGGCCCCATAAATCAAGTTCCCAGCTGGCATCAAAACCAAGCTGCCAAAAGTTATCAGGCTCTGAGGGCGCACCGAGTGCAACAAACTTACCATTTTCGCTCAGCCCTTCGCGCTTGTAGTCAAACCCAGCAGATACACTGGGTAAGCGGTCTGCCGATGCAATACCCAATGCAGCGCGGCTTTGGGCAATTCGGCTTGATGCTAGCTGTAAGTCAAGATTACCTAACTGTGCTTTGCGCTCTAGCTCCGTTAAAATAGGATCGTTTAAAATTGTCCACCAATTCCACGCCAATTCAGCATTATCGCTTTGTAGCTGAGTAAATTCGGGAGTTGGCTTTATAGCATCGTTGTTTATATTTGTATTAGGCTCTTCAAAGTTAGGACCCACTACACAACCCGACAAAGCCGCAGCTAATGTAAGCGCAATAGCTGAATGCCGCGAATAATTAAAAAGTCTTTTATTAAGACACTGATTAGCCATTTTTAAATCCTAAATTAATAACACAATTATTTATGTACTGTACCGCTCGGTTCGACTGGTAAGCAAAAAAAAGCTAAGCACGCTAATTGCTGCCTAGTCACACCTTAAATACATTTAAACAGGGTAATACCGATAGTTAACAGCTGCAAAAAACACCCTTAACTTAAAGCTCAAATTGAACTGTACCGCTCGGTTTGATATGCTAGGCTTAATTTAACATTATGTCAAGGTGAAATGTAATGACAAAAACGCTTACTGATGCCCAAAACACTCTGCCTCCAAGTGAATTAGAGCTTGGCGCAAAAGCACGAACGGTATTACATGCTGCACGTAAAATATTTTTAATTCATGGTTTTAATGGTGCAACCACCGACATGATCCAACGTGAGGCAGGCGTATCAAAATCGACGGTTTACGCTCACTTTGCAAATAAAGAAATTTTATTTTTAGCGGTCATTAAAAGTGAATGCGAAATATTTACAGCATCAATCGATAATATAACGTTTAAGCCAGGCAACTTAACAGAAAACTTACGCCGCCTTGGGCATGCTTATTTACAAATCGCTCTATCAGAGTCGGCCATGGCTCTATACCGAATTGTTGTTGCTGAAGCCCCCCGCCTACCCGCCCTAGGTCATATGTTTTATAACTCTGGCCCGCGGGTGGTAAAAGACAAGGTCTCTAATTATTTAAAAGCGGCAGTGGAATCTAAAGAGCTTGATTTTGAAGAATTAAACATTGAAGAAGCCACTAACCTATTTGTTGCCTTAATGCGCAGTGAGCTACATTTAATGTACTTAACTCACCCCGATCAGCCGGTGCTTAAAAAAGATATAGACCGCTGGGTAGAAGTAGCAATAAACTTTTTAGTGCGCTCTTACGGTACGGCTCACACTCAAAAGAACTAATCTTTAAATTTGTAATACTTTAAATAAATAGCATTTTAAAGCCACGTATCAATTTTAAACGTGGCTAAATTACCCTTAATGCCAATGCCCTAACAACGCATATTTTAATGCATTGTGCTAAACACTAATAAATATAAAAATAGCGCTACGGGTTTACCCCTTGCGCTCAATTTATGACAGGCATTGATACTGCATTGTTAGCTATATAATTAAAAAACCAAGCAGCGCAGCCGCTAACTTATTTAAAACAAAGCTAAATATAGCGCCTTAAAAGATAATCTCGCTTTCGGTGCTCACTAGCCGTATTTAAACCAATTATATACACACTTTTTTTACGCTAAATTAACCCAAATCAGCTTACGCTTCTTGTGTAATAAAGTCGTAACGCATATCATTGCTAGATTGCACGGAGGATAAGTAGTTTGGTCATGAAAACCAGTAAGTTAAGTATTCGATTATTATGGTATATAACCCCGCTTGTTATATTACCCTTGTTGTTTTTAGGTGGTTTTACATTAACTAACGTAACCAACTCAACACAAAAGCAGGCTGATCTTATAATGAGTCGCTTTGTTGAGCAGCAACAGCAAAAGGTTTTCAACTACATAGACTCGTTTCATTCAACAGCAAAACTACTGTCTACCTCGCCTGTTTTAAACGATTTTTTATCAAACGACATTCATGCTGATGGCAGCTATACCCGCCGCTTAGGGGCACTAATGGATGTTTTTGCCAGTTACAGCGAAGCCTACCCAGATATAATTAGTATTAACTTAGTCTCGGCCAGTGGTAAAAGTGACGCGTATTATTCTAATAATTTAACTACCGCACCGCAGTCATACCCATTTTTTAAGCAAGTACTGCAAAGTAATTTGCGCCAACAACAATTTATGGTGCAAAACAACGATGGCACCACCAACTTATTTTTTGTACAGCGCGTACAAAGTGTTGATTACTATTTAAAACGCCCACAACAACTTGGCTTTATAGTATTACAAGTTGAACCCTCTATATTAAACACCAGTATTTTAGAGGCACCTTATAACAACACCCTTAATTTACTGCTAACCAACGACGGGCAAATTTTATTTAGCTCAGACTACAGCTTACGCGGGCAATATATTACCGAGCACGAGCTTGAGCAGGTTCACGATTTAGCCGATGTAGGCACCCTTTCGACGATTGAGCTTTCGAGCATAGATAAAATAGAAAGAATGATATTTGCCGTACAAATGAGTGGCGGTTATTACTTTGTATCAACCATTCCAAAAGGCGTGCTTTATCAATCGGGTAAGGCAATTAGCTTAATCACAGGCTTAATTGTGATAATTTCGGTGATCACCCTGCCTATCCTTATTTTTGTGGTTGTGCGCAATTTACTGCTAAACCCAATTGAGCTTTTAGGGGCCGCCAGCCACCGTGTAGGTGATGGTGATTTATCGGTAAATTTACCTGCTCATACAAATGATGAAGTTGGGGTGTTGTTTAACGATTTTAATCACATGATCAACCAAATAAGACACTACCAAGAGCAGCTAGAAGAATATAAGCACCACCTAGAAGACAAAGTAGAAAGCCGTACTAAAGCGCTCGAAGCGATGAACAGCCAGCTTGAACTTGCCATAGCTCAAGCAGAGCAAGCTAACCAGCTTAAAAGCCGTTTTTTAGCAAATATGAGTCACGAGATTCGCACCCCACTTACGGCCATTATGGGCTTTACCGAGCAGTTATTAATTAACGATAAAGTGGTTAACGACAAACAGCATTTAAATACCATTTTACGAAACTCTAAACACTTATTAGAGCTAATAAACAACATACTCGATTTATCTAAAATAGAAGCAGAAAAGCTCGCTGTAGAGCAAGCACCACTTAATGTAGTGCAGCTGGTTCACGATATAGAATCAATTATTGAACCGCTAGCACACGAAAAACAACTGGCGTTTAGCATTCATTACGAGCTGCCATTACCGCGCACTATTTATAGTGATATGACGCGTTTAAAACAAATTTTAATAAACATAGCCAGCAATGCCGTAAAATTTACCGAGCAAGGCAAAGTGTCAATTTGTGTGCATTATTTGCAAAGTAAGCAGCAGCTTGAATTTGTGGTTAAAGACACCGGTATTGGTATGTCTGAGCACCAAATAGAGCGTATATTTAAACCTTTTGAACAAGCCGATGCCACCACCACGCGCCGCTTTGGAGGCACAGGATTAGGTTTATGTATTTCTAAAAACTTAGCGCAATTATTGGGTGGCGATGTTACTTTAAAAAGCGAAATTGGCATAGGCAGTCGCTTTGCTATTACCGTTGATTGCCATATTAACGAGCCTAAACAGTCACTAGAGCTTTTAACTGAGCAAGCACAGCTTATTCCAGAAAAAGACCCTTTCTTGTCGTTTGCCACTTCTAGTTTTGATGCCAACATATTAGTTGCCGAAGATAACCCCGATAACCAGCTACTTATAAAACTGCTTTTACAAACCTGGGGCCTAGAGCCTGATATGGCTAACAATGGTGCACAAGCAGTAGAAATGGCGTTAGTAAACGACTACCAGCTAATTATTATGGATATGCAAATGCCTGTAATGGGCGGCCTTGAAGCAACTAAAATGCTACGCCATGCAGCCTACGATGGGCCCATTATCGCGCTTACTGCCAATGTAATGAACCATGATATAGACACATACATTGAGGCAGGTTGCGATAAAGCGCTGGCAAAACCCATTGATAAAGACGCGCTTGAAAACGTGCTAGTCAGTTACTTAAATCTTGAAAAAGATAATCAGAACAAGTGGGATAGTTTACTAAAAAGTGAGAAGTTTCAACAAATTAACGATAACTATGTGGCTAACCTGCCAAGTTACTTACAAAAGGTAAACAGCTTAAAAGCCAGTAACGATGCAGAAGCACTTCGAAGCGTAGCTCATAGCTTAAAAGGCAGTGCTGGTTGTTTTAATTTTGACGATATTTACCACAGTGCAGCGCTACTAGAAGAAAACCTGCTTAGTAATGACCAAGCGCAGCGCCCCACATTAATTGTAAATTTAATTAATGCTATTGAGCAAACCATAGCTAAAAGTAAAGAAACCGCCTAAAAGCGCGTATTTTACTTTAAACGTTTATTTAGCGCTTAATTTAACCCTTTAACTAAACCCTAAGTTAAGCGCCATACCCATTAGTATGGCGTCTTCATAGCCATTTTTAGAGGGCTCATCGCTTGGGTAATAGTTTTTACGTACCGACATTTGCGTAAAGCCAGCATGTTCGTAAAGCTTTATTGCACGCGCGTTTGATTCGCGTACTTCTAAAAAAAGGTTTTCAGCATTTTGCTGCTCGCCATATTCAATAAACTGGCTAAGTAACTGCCTTGCAATGCCTTTACCTTGCTCACTGGGCGTTACACATATATCCATAAGGGTAAAGTCAGGCCCTGCCTTTTCACCTATATAAAAACCTACCAGGGTGTTTTCATCAAACGCCGCTAAATTAAAGTAACGGCCGCCCATGCAAGAGCTCATTGTTTTAAGAGACCAAGGATGAGAGTGGCAGGCTGTTTCAATAGCCATTAATTGTGCTATTGCGCTTTCGTTTACAGGTTTAAAGATTATCAAGGTGTGTGCTCATTAAAGCCCATAAAGCGCGCTTATCAGAAGCACTGAGCTGTGAGGTTGGTAGTGTAAGCTTATCGTCGGCTAACTGTATGTCTGCCCCTTTTAAAACATGATTAATTGTTAAAGAAGGTGCACTAAAACGTATATCACTTAATAACTGCTTGCTCAGCGCTAAAGGCTCAGCTGGAGTGCTTTGTGAAACGGCTAAAGTAGGAGCAGTATTTTTAGGACGATAATGCTGATTTAGTTCAAGGTTTTCTATACCAAAAATAGCTGCGTAACGTGGATGCATAACAACTCAGTAGATTAAACACTAGAACAATATATGAAGTAATAAAAACGATGTAAAGAAGAAATGGCAGGGGCGGAGAGATTCGAACTCCCAACCGTCGGTTTTGGAGACCGCTGTTCTACCAATTGGAACTACGCCCCTGCAATGTCGACGAATTATAGAGACCTTTTAGAAAAGGTAAAGTAAAAAATTAACTTTTTAGTTTAACTGCTTTTTAATTATACAAAACGCTGAATTAGCAAGCTAAATAACGCTGTAAAGCCACTTTAGCTTTAACAGCACTTACCTTTAAAAAATAAATGCTGCTCAGCTTAGCGTAATTAAAACTGCAGTGTGTGCTTTAAAACCGTGCGAGCTTAATAACCGGGGTACTGTTTTTACCTACGCTTAGCCCAAACGCTATGTTGTAAATTCTTTCTTAAGTGTTAAATACTTTAGCTAGCATGGTGTATTTACACTTGCTGCTAGTTATTTTTATAGCGGTTTAGCTTGGTTGAGTTGCTGTATACATAAACAAGTCAATAACATTGGCAGCATTTATGATACAATTTAGCGTCTAGGGGATCCGCGTTATACCAATCGTGTTAAGTTATTAGTCGCTTATAGCGACAGATAAATAGAGCGGTTACAAGGCATTAATTTTTACATGTAGTTGCTCTACCTGAGAAATTTATAACGCTGTTAGCGCTTTATTTAGCTCGCTAGAAAGACTAAGTATTTAAGTCGATTGGTATTACCACCTAATTGCATATTTCATCATGTATCTTACTTACGCGGGTCATTCACAATGCAAATATGGAGGAGCTTTACTATTAGCAGTTGCTGGTAGTTCACGCCGTGTTATATGAAGTTTAAATCAAAAAAATACAGTATCGATTCAACCGATTACCAAGTAGGACAAGATAACGTTAGCAAATGGGGCATGGATATTCATACTAATGTATTTTCTGTTTCTATTGGCCTATCTCTACTTTTTATAATTACTCTACTTGCACTCTCGCCTAACGAAGCTAAAGAGGCGATTAACTCAATAAAAAATGCAGCGCTAACTAATTTTGACTACGTATTTATGTGGGGCGCCAATATATTACTGCTGTTTGCAGTGGGTATTGCCGCTTCACCGCTGGGTAAAATTCGCCTTGGCGGCGATAAAGCAACTACAGACTATTCAACCTTATCGTGGGTATCTATGCTCTTTGCTGCAGGCATGGGTATTGGCCTTATTTTTTGGGGCGTGGCAGAGCCCACCGCCTTTTACACCGACTGGTTTGGCACACCGCTTAACGCTGAAGCCTTTAGTGAGCAAGGCCGAGAAATGGCTTTAGGGGCTACTGTTTTCCATTGGGGTCTGCACGCGTGGGCAATTTACGGTATGACCGCTTTGTGCCTAGCCTATTTTGTTTATAACAAAGGCTTACCGCTTTCTATGCGCTCAATATTTTATCCGCTTTTAGGAGATAGAGTATGGGGCAAGTTAGGTGATGTTATTGATGTAATGGCGGTATTAGTAACCCTTTTTGGTCTTGCTACGTCGTTAGGCCTAGGCGGGGCACAAGCTGCCAGTGGTATTAGCCACGTGCTCGGCTTTAAAAGCTCTTTATTATTACAACAAGGCATTATTTTATTAATTATGAGCTTGGCTATCCTCTCTATTGTACGCGGTATGGATGGCGGCGTTAAACTCCTAAGTAATATAAATATGGGCATAGCCTTTGTGTTTCTGGGGTTAGTGTTTATTTTAAACTTTACCACGGTACTTGATTCTGCATACACAGCCGTAATAGGTTATGTTAAAAATATCATTCCTCTAAGCTCAAGCACAGGCCGAGAAGATACGCAGTGGCTACATGGCTGGACTGTGTTTTATTGGGCGTGGTGGGTTGCATACGCACCTTGCTTTGGTATGTTTGTAGCGCGTATTTCAAAAGGGCGCACCATACGCGAATTTTTAGTGTATGTATTACTCATTCCTACTCTTGTGACTACTGCTTGGATGTCGGTTTTTGGTGGTGTTGCGATTGATCAAATTATAAATGAAGTTGGTGTACTTGGCGCAAACCAAGGTATTACAGATGTAACGCTTAGCTTGTTTTATATGCTAGATGCTTATGCATTCGGTACGCTGCTTTCTCTTTTAGCTGTGGCGCTAATAATTATCTTTTTTGTTACCACCCTCGACTCCGGCTCTATTGTAATAGATAGCCTTACATCAGGCGGAAAACTAGAAGTACCTATAAAGCAAAAGCTAGTATGGGCCGTTATTGCCAGTATTATTGCTATGTTAATGCTGTGGATTGGTGGCACCGATTCAATTCAAGCATTGCAATACATTACTATTATTGCCGCCCTGCCCTTTACTATTATTTTAATTTTAGGCTGTATTAGCCTAGTTAAAGGGCTACTTACAGAAACCGAGCAACTTACACCAATCCCTGCAAAATAAACCCACCTAGCCCACTTCACTTAATGAGTTTAGTGGGCAAGAGCTAACGGTTTTTAGGCATAAAAAAAGTCCGTGTAAGCGGACTTTTTATTATTTAGATAACAAAACTATGTTTGCTATCTAAAAGGCATTAACCATTAGTAAAAACGGGTGTTATTCCCACTCAATAGTGGCCGGTGGTTTACCAGAAATATCGTAAACAACACGTGAAATACCGTCAATTTCGTTAATAATACGGTTAGAAACCACACCTAAAAACTCATACGGTAAATGTGACCAACGCGCCGTCATAAAGTCGATAGTTTCAACACAACGTAGTGATACAACCCAATCATATTTACGTGCATCGCCCATAACCCCTACCGACTTAACAGGTAAGAATACAGTAAACGCTTGGCTTACTTTATGATAAAGCTCAGCTTTGTGTAGCTCTTCAATAAAGATAGCATCAGCACGACGTAGTAAATCACAGTACTCTTTTTTAATTTCGCCAAGTACACGTACACCTAAACCTGGCCCTGGGAACGGGTGGCGATAAAGCATGTCGTACGGTAAACCAAGCTCTAAACCAATTTTACGTACTTCATCTTTAAATAATTCACGTAATGGCTCAACTAAGCCCATTTTCATATCATCTGGTAAGCCGCCCACGTTGTGGTGAGATTTAATTACGTGTGCTTTACCTGTGGCTGAAGCGGCTGATTCTATTACGTCTGGGTAAATAGTCCCTTGACCTAACCACTTCGCATTTTTAAGCTTTTTAGCTTGCTCATCAAATACATTAATAAACGTATGGCCAATGGCTTTACGTTTTTCTTCTGGATCTGATTTGCCCGCAAGGTCAGCTAAAAATTGCTCCTCAGCGTCTACTTTAACAATGTTTAACCCAAATTTATTGCCAAACATGTCCATAACTTGCTGGCCTTCGTTTAAGCGAAGTAAGCCATTATCAACAAATACACATGTTAGGTTTTCGCCAATTGCACGGTGGATCAGCATTGCTACAACAGATGAATCAACACCTCCTGATAAGCCTAAAATAACTTCGTCATCGCCAACGGTTTCTTTAATGCGCTCAATAGCATCATCAATAATTTTGGCAGGTGTCCATAGCTTTTCACAACCACAAATATCAATTGCAAAACGCTCTAATAAACGTTGTCCTTGATGAGTGTGCGTTACTTCTGGGTGAAATTGTACGCCGTAAAAACGTTTTTCTTCGTTAGACATAGCAGCATGCGGACACGTTGGTGTTTTAGCTGTGGTGCTAAAGCTTGCCGGCACTTCCATTACTTTGTCGCCGTGGCTCATCCACACGTCTAAAACGCCGTTGCCGCCATCGGTAATATGATCTTCAATTGCATCGAATAATGCACAGTTACCCACTTTTTCTACTTGTGCATAACCAAACTCTTTTTTATCTGAGCTGTGTACACTACCGCCAAGTTGAGCTGCCATGGTTTGCATGCCGTAACAAATACCCAGCACTGGCACGCCAGCGTTAAACACGTATTCAGGTGCACGCGGGCTGTTCTCTAGTGTGGTTGACTCAGGGCCACCAGATAAAATAATACCTTGTGGATTAAATTCGCGAATTTGCTCTTCGGTCACATCCCATGCCCACAGCTCACAGTAAACGCCAATTTCGCGGATACGACGCGCGATTAATTGAGTGTATTGCGAACCAAAATCTAAAATTAGAATTCGTGAATCGTGAATATCTTTGCTCATGAAGGATCTCGTAAAGTAGATGCTAGATTCCACTAATTTGCTTAGTGGCTATAAAAGAGGGCTGGTAATTCCAGCCCCGTAATTTAAACGTGTTGTTTAACCTAAGCGGTAGTTAGGCGCTTCTTTGGTAATTTGCACATCGTGAACGTGCGACTCACCCATACCTGCAGATGTAACACGTACAAACTGCGGTTTAGTATTTAGCTCTTCAATGGTGGCACAACCCGTTAATCCCATTGCGCTACGAAGGCCACCCACTTGCTGATGAATAATCGTTGCAATTGGGCCTTTATAAGCGACGCGACCTTCAATACCTTCAGGTACTAATTTGTCAGCTTGGTTAGATTTTTGGAAGTAACGATCTGACGAACCTTCTTTTTGATCCATCGCACCTAATGAGCCCATACCACGGTAAGATTTGTAGTAACGGCCTTGGTAAAGTTCAACTTCGCCTGGCGCTTCTTCTGTACCAGCAAGCATTGAGCCCACCATTACACACGATGCACCCGCAACCAATGCTTTAACAATATCGCCAGAAAAACGAATACCGCCATCAGCAATAACTGGAATGTCACGCCCTTGTAAGCCATCTACCGCATCAGAAATAGCCGTAATTTGTGGTACACCACAACCTGTAACAATACGCGTAGTACAAATAGAACCAGGGCCAATACCTACTTTAACCGCATCCACACCTGCATCAGCAAGGGCAATTGCGCCTTCGGCTGTAGCAACGTTACCGGCAATAATTTGTAAATCTGGGTAAGTTTCACGAGTTTGAGAAACACGGTCAATAACACCTTGTGAGTGGCCGTGTGAAGTATCGATAAGTAAAACATCAACACCCGCCTCTACTAATGCAGCAATTCGCTCATCAGTACCTGCGCCAACACCAACTGCAGCACCTACACGTAAACGACCTAGCTCGTCTTTACATGCATGTGGTTTGTCTTGCGCTTTTTGGTAATCTTTTACGGTGATCATGCCTTTTAGTTTAAACGCATCATCAACCACTAAGATTTTTTCAATGCGGTGTTCGTGCATTAAACCTAAAATTTCTTCGCGCGATGCGCCTTCTTGAACCGTTACCAGTTTGTCTTTTTTAGTCATAACGCTAGAAACAGGCTGTTCAAGCTTCGTTTCAAAACGCATGTCACGACCAGTAACAATACCTAGTAGGTTATTTTCGCTATCAGTAACCGGGAAACCCGAGAACCCTTTTTCTTGCGAAAGAAGCGTCGCATCTGCAATGGTTAAATCGGCAGACACAGTAACAGGGAATGACACAATACCTGCTTCATAGGTTTTAACTTTACGTACGTTTCTCGCTTGTTCTTCAATGGTCATGTTTTTATGGATAAAACCAAGACCACCTTCCTGCGCGAGGGCAATAGCTAAACGAGCTTCTGTAACAGTATCCATAGATGCTGAAATAAGCGGCAAGTTAAGTTTGATACCACGCGTTAAGCGAGTTGAAATATTTGCCGTGTGTGGCAAAACAGTAGAATGACCAGGTACTAAAAGTACGTCATCAAAGGTAAGAGCTTCTTTAGCGATTCTAAGCATTTTGGCAACTTCTCACATGTGGATCTAAGATAAGGAATTGCGGCCAAATTTTAACAGCGTTGTGGGCATTCGTAAATAATATTTCGCAAATATTTATGATAAACTTGCCTTATAACTTGCCTCATAATAGTTTTAGGTTGTTTTTTATGTTTTCGAAGCCTTCGCAAACGGTTTACACCGTATCGCGCCTTAACAGAGAGATTCGTACAGTTCTTGAGCAGGGCTTTGCATCGCTAATTTTAACAGGCGAAATTTCTAACTTTATTACCCCTGCTTCTGGGCACTGGTACTTTTCGTTAAAAGATGAAAAAGCACAAATTAAAGCGGCTATGTGGCGCGGCAATAACCGCTCTCAAAGTTACCGCCCTGAAAACGGCGCACAAGTAACAGTAAGAGCCCGTGTTTCACTTTACGAACCACGCGGTGATTATCAGCTTATTGTTGAGCACATGGAACCTGCCGGTGAAGGCCAGCTTAAGCAAGAGTTTGATGCATTAAAAATGCGCCTAGCCGCAGAGGGCTTGTTTAGTTCAGCCTATAAAAAACCACTGCCGCTAAATATAAACCGTGTAGGTGTAATAACCTCAGCAACGGGCGCTGCTATAAAAGATATATTAACCGTACTTAAACGCCGCGCACCTCAATTAGAAGTCATTATTTACCCAGCCATGGTGCAAGGCAAAGAAGCCCATGTGCACTTAATTAACCAAATACAGTTAGCCAATGCACGCAATGAGGTCGACGTACTTATTGTAGGGCGAGGCGGTGGCTCGTTAGAAGATTTATGGTGCTTTAACCATGAGCAGCTTGCGCGTGCTATTTATCAAAGTGAATTACCCATAGTCAGTGCGGTAGGCCACGAAATAGACACAACCATCAGTGACTACGTAGTCGATGTACGCGCAGCAACGCCTTCAGCAGCCGCTGAGCTTGTCAGCCCTAACACGCAAGAGCTACATAGTAAGGTTATTGAGCTCATTAACCGGTTAAATAATGCCTTTAAACACGATATGGCCGATAAGCGCGCACTAGCAACACAGTTACAACATCGGCTTAACTTGTGTCATCCGCGCAATCAACTTAATCAAAAAGCGCAGCGATTAGATGAGCTAACTATTGCCTTACAACAAGGCATGCGCAATCGCCTTTACCAACAAGAGCGCACGCTTAATAATTTAACCCCGCGTTTAATGCGTCAATCGCCTGATAAAAAGTTATCGCAGGCCAGCCATCAGCTTATGCAGATACAAACTCGGCTTGAACAAGCAATGCAGCACAAGTTGCAACACGCGCAAAATAGCTTAGCGCTGCAAGCGAGTAGGCTTGACTCGGTAAGCCCACTTAATGTTTTAGCGCGCGGTTACAGCATAACCAAAACCCAACAAGGCAAAGTGGTTAAATCGGTAGATCACATTAAAACGGGTGACGTGCTAATTACAGAGCTGGCCGATGGCGCTATAAAATCAACGGTGTTGTAAAGCTCTTTCAGTTAAAGCTCTGTGGCCATTAGTAAGGTTAGCTCGGTGTCGCTTGACGTTGAGGTTGTTCTTTTAAATTGCAACCAAAACTCTTGCTTCATTAACTTATCGTTTAGCTCTCGCCATTGGGTATGATCAAACGAGTCGTTATCAGTAGGTGCAGCAAGTTCAAATTTACATACGGTGGTTTTACACGCTGCACTAACAATCTCTGGGATAGAGCTTAGATCAGAGGTAAGTAAAAAATCTTGTAAAGCTATTTCTGTTTGATAAGCCCACTCTTCATTACGTATTTGCTCATCAAATTGCGCTTGTAAAACTGCTTGTGCATCAGAGGGGTCACGCAGCTGTTGCGCTGCGTTTTTCATCAAGGCTTTTTGCGCTGCTAATTGCTGTTTAAGCTGCGATACTTGCTCTTCTAAAGGAAGCTCATCTAGCGGTTGTGGTTCTGGTTTAGGGGGATTATCTTTTTGCTCTATACGAGCGCTTTGCTCAGGGGCTGCTGGTATAACACGCTTTGCTGTTGCTTCACTGCTTTTAACTGGCTGAACAAAAGGTGCCTGCTGCTTTGTATCAGCATGTTGTAACTTTGCGGGGTTTGCGTCACTTGAAGATAAATTAAAGTAGCTCCACGTTAAACCTACACCCGCAATAAATCCTATCCCTAGTGTTAATAAGCTATTTTTGTTCATTTTAATTCCTTTTAAAATTATTTTTATTTATACAGGCTGCTATTACAGCATGGCGCTGGTGTGTGATTCGTTTTCAGGCTCTGGAGTGGTTAAAAAGTTTTGGTTCATACTTTGCGCCGGACACGGGCAATCCGGTCTGCCAATAATTTTAGCCGGTACGCCTACAGCGGTGGTATGTGGCGGTACCGCAGTTAAAACAACTGAACCTGCGCCAATACGTGCGCCCTCGCCTACTTCAATATTACCCAGCACTTTAGCGCCTGCACCAATAAGCACACCGGCTCTAATTTTAGGATGACGGTCGCCCTGCTCGTTACCCGTACCACCAAGCGTGACCGATTGCAGTATTGATACGTTATCTTCAATTACTGCCGTTTCACCAATAACAATACCGGTGGCGTGGTCAAACATTATCCCTTTACCAACCTGACACGCAGGGTGAATATCAACCCCAAACACTTCTGAGGTTCGGCTTTGAATAAAACGAGCAAGCTCTTTACGGTTTTGCTGCCACAAGCAGTTAGCTAAACGATGCGCTTGAATAGCATGAAACCCTTTTAGGTTTAAAATAACCGTAAGGTAGGTTTCGGCTGCCGGGTCTCTGTCTTTAACGGCTTTAATATCTTCGGCCACATAGGTAAGCATACGGTCGCACTTTACAAACGCTTGGTCGAACAACTCACGTATTGTAAAAGCCGATACAACAGCATCTGCCAACTTATTAGCAACAATAAAGCTTAACGCCGAACCTAAACACTCATGATTTAAAATACATGAATACACATGACTTGCTAAAAGTGGTTCGCGAGTTACAACTTCATTCGCTTCACTACGAAGCTGTTGCCAAATTTCATGACGCATAATACTACACTGCCTTAAATTGATATAAAAAGAGCCTTTTCCTAAGTTTAACGGATTTAAAGCCTAAGGTGTTAACGCCTTAGTTATTTGTTCTGGTTATTAGGTATAACTAAGAGTAAAAAAATTATATGAGTGCTAAATCACTCACACACAAAGCATCTTTTCCTTTATCTTTTGCTTTATAAAGTAAATCGTCTGCTTCTTTGATTAAATACGCACAGGTAAAGTCACTACTGGGTGTAATAGTAGTGAGGCCTACACTCACTGTAAGGGTTTGGCTGGGTAATGAATGTTTATTTTCAATGTTTAACTGTTTTAATTTTTCTAAAATATCGTTCAATACTAACAAGGCCTGATCTGAGTTTGTATTTCCATACACTAAAACAAATTCTTCACCACCAAAACGGGCACATAAATCACCTGGGCGTTTAGTAAATTCATTAAGTACTTTAGCCACCCTTTTTAAGCATGTATCGCCTTGTTGGTGGCCGTAAGTATCATTGAGTAATTTAAAATCATCTATATCAATAATAGCCAACGAAAGCGGCATACCTAAACGCTGACAACGATTCCACTCTTGCTCTAAAAAGGTATCAAAAAAGCCTCGGTTAGCAATATCAGTTAAGCCATCAATAGCGGCAAGTTTTTGTACTTGCTCTTCAGCCAGTTTACGCTCGGTAATATTTTGATGACTAATAGCGTAATACGCTTTACCGGTATGGCTAAACGACACTACTCGCATCATAAACCAACGTTTTTCATCTTCACTATGGCATGGATATTCTAAATAGAAGTCGTCATCAGCCCCCGAAATAACTGATTTAATGCCGTTAAATGCCTTTAAACCAAAGCTATCTCCTTTTTTAGCAGCTTTTTCACACTCTGCTAAGTAATTTTGCTGCTCCCACATATCACAGCAGGCACAGTCGTTTTGCTCACCAAAGTTTTGCCAGCTTCGGTTTATATAGACTATGTCGCCGTTAGAATTAATAACCACTACTTGGTCGGGCGTGGTATCTAGTACCAACTTAAAAAACGCTTTATCGTCAATCACGAGCTTTCCATTTTAGCTTTGTTGTTAATCAGTATAATCAATAACAATTTTTTAACACAATATTGTTACTTTACTTCACGCTAGTTGCATAATTTATTAATGTGAAGTAATACTCCGTATGACAGCTAAGTAGTCTATAAAAATATAAAAAATTTACTTTTACATTAAAAATCAGATACTAAAGCAGCATGACAGGGTTACTGTCATATGCCAAACTAGCTACTGGCATACTACTGACGGCGTAAAAAATAAAAACAAACGCTAAATTAGCATCATCAACTCAACAAGGATAACGATGATGAAAAACGATATATTGAATACAAAAAAGCTTGGTTATAAATTTTACTTTCAAGATGGCGACAATCAAATAGCCTGTTTTGGAAGCTACTTTACAGGTAAAGAAGAAGTCTTTGTAAACGATGACCTATTTAGTAAAAAACGAACTATCTACTGTGCAAGCACACACTCTTTTGCTTTTGAGGGCTCACAGTACCAAGTAAAATTTGACATGCTTAATATACTTACGGGGCGTCTGGAGTGCACTCTTTATAAAAATAGCAGTGTGATAGCCAAACAAGTTCAAAGTAGTCTTTCAGACGATCCTAAAAAGGCAGCATTTTTTCTTGCTGGCTGTACATTAGGTGGCGCGGTGTTTGGCTATACAACGGCAACAATTGTTGAACTATTTGTAGGGAAGCTTTAACGTGCAATTAAATCCTACAACAGTTAAATCGCTTAGAAGTAAGTTAGATTGGACGCAGCAACAGCTCGCAGATGCCTGCGATGTAAGTTTGCGGACCATTCAACGGGTCGAAAAAGAAGGCGCCGCTTCTAAAGAAACCACGATGGCGCTTTGCGCGGTACTTGAAGTACGCCAAGGCGAGCTAATTAAACTTGATGAGCCTATAAATAATGACGTTAAAAGTACGCCAACTAAAAGCTTTTTAGCGGGAGTGGTTATTAGCTCCTTAATAAGCTTTGCTCTAGGCGCAGGCTCAGTGCTTTTAGCGACTAACTAATATTACGTTTTAATAGCACTAATTAAATAAAAATGCCCCAGGCTATAAGCACTGGGGCATTTTTTATATGTTAGAAAAAGAGATTAATTACTGAAACACTTTTTCAACAGCCATTACTTCAATGTTGTTAGCTGGAATAGCTAATTTATAATCGGCAATGACTTTATCCTCAGCAACAAGCGCTGCTGGTTTTTCTGTGTTGTAAACCATTGGCGATGTTTGCTCTGACACTAAACGTTTTTTCATGTCTTCGCCGTCACCGGTAATAAACACGTACTGTACGTTATCTGTTTGTAGATTATCTTTAATCACGCGATTAACATCAGCAAGCGTTAGCTTTTCAAGTTTACTTGTCACGTATTTTACAAACGACTCTGTATTATAAAATTCGCTATCAAGTGCATAACCTAATTGGCGGTTTTGACTTGCAACAAGCTGTGGTACGTAGTTAATTAAAAAGTTACGTGTTGCTTCAAAGTCTTTTTCGGTTAAGCCATTTTTAATAAGCTTATCCAGCTCAAACAACGCGGTACGTGTTGCAAAGTGTGCATCGTTATTAGAGCGCAGCGGGCGTAACCAAATTTGGAATATTTGCTCAGAACGTCCTAAGTTTGCATCAGGCTTAGTTTGAAACATGCCACGTGGGAAGTACTCAATGTAAGCGTAATCGCCGTAGTTCATACCACGTGTTTGACGAATTCGCTCATACAGGTATGAGTTAGAACTACGGTGCTCACCAAAGTACGAACGCACCAGCCAAAGGGCTGTCCAATCTTCACTACTGCGAATAGTATCAATTGGGAAACCAAACGATACCGCAGTAGATTGCGCCGACTTTTCTACAATCGTGGCATGGTGGCCTTTAAGCTCTGGTGCATCAGGAATACTTAAACGGCTTTGCTCGCCTTTAGGTAAGGTTGCTAAGTCGCTCATGATTTCTGCTTTAAGCGCTTTTGGCACAGCGCCAATTAAGCCCAGTGTTAGTTTAGATTGGGTAAGCTCTGTGTTGTAAAATGCTTTTACATCATCAAGCGTTAGTGCTTCTAAATCCGAAATATCACCGTAATTGTAGCTTTCGTATGGGTGACCTTTGTAAAGTGCGCTGTAAAGCACTTCTTTACCTAGCTCTTCATCGTTAGAGGCTTTTAAGCCCGACTTAATACCGTCGATCATTTCTTTTTTAAGGCGCTTAAAGTCATCATCTCTAAAACCTGGGTTAAGTAATTGATCGCTTACAAGCGCATACCATGTAGCAGCGTTATCTTTATGAATACGCCCTTGGAATGACAGCATTTCTTTATCTATTTGATAACCAAAGCTGCCAGCAAGCGGATAAAGCGCTTTTTGTATGTCTTTGTAACTCGTACTTTGCGAGCCACCTTGAGCAAGCATAGCGGCGGTGAGCGCAGCAACCCCTTTTTTACCTTGCGGGTCTGCAGCAGCCCCTGTATTGAATAAAAAGTTTACATCAATCAGCGGCGAGCTATTCGTTTTATCAAGCACTTTAAATACTGGTGCCTCTGGCGCTTTATCACGCTTAGCTACTAATGCATTTAAGCTTGTTTCTTGTTCAAACCCTGGCGCTTTATCAAGTGCCGACATAGTTACGGTAGTACGCGCGTCATCTACAAAATATTTATTAGCCACAGCTTTAATGTCTTGGGCTGTGATGTTGTCGGCCGATTTATAAAGCTGGTTGATAACCTCTGGGTCACGCTCAAAATGCATATAACTTGCAAGGGTTGATGCAATCGCTTGCGATGAATCTAAGCCGTTAATAAAGCTGTATTTAAGGTTAGACTTTAAATCACTTAGTTTTTGCTCATCAACAAGTTCGGTACGTGCTTTTGCGTAAGTGCGGTTAATAGCATCACGTGCTTTTGCTAAATCATCTTCGTTTTCTACTTTTACAAACACATGCAGTAAGCCAGGATCTTTTGTCTCTGGATTGTAGGTAAACATTTGACTCGCTATTTGTTTATCAACAACTAGCTCTTGGTATAAATCGGAGTTATTAGAAAAATAAAGCTGTGAGATTAAATCAAGTGCGGCTCTGTCCTTTTTAGCAGGCTCCCATGCAGTCCCTTTGTAAGATACAAGCAACCAATGACCAGGCAAACCTTCGTTTTTCTCATGTACATATTTAGGCGCTTGCTGCTTTGGCTCAGCTTTAATATCGGCAACGTAATCGCCTTTTTCCCAGCCACCCCAATGTTTTTTAACCATAGCCATTGTGGCTTTAGGGTCAACATCGCCCACAATCACTAGCGATACATATTCAGGCTTATAAAACTTATTAAAAAATTCTTTACCGTAAGCCATTTGATCTGGCATGGCTTCTATATCTTCAAAAAAGCCCATGGTGGTATGTTTATAAGTGTGCGTATCAAACGCTTCTTCGCGTACTGCGCTCAATAACTTACGAATTGGGCTGGCGTTATTTTTTAAATATTCCCCTTTAACCGTTAGCGCTTCGGTTCTAAATTGCTCTTCGGTGTAGGTTAAGTTTTGAAAAATATCGGCTTCAATTTCAAGTACTTTATCAAGGTGCTGCTTTGAAAAGTTTAAATGGTAGTTTGTGTAATCGTTAGTGGTGTAAGCACGGTTATCGACCCCTGCATTTTTAAATATGGCAGTGTATTCGTCTTGCGGAAATTTTTTAGAGCCTTTAAACATCATGTGCTCAAAAAAGTGAGCAAAACCGGTTTTACCTGCTTTTACTTCATTACGTGAGCCAACCGATACCGGAATTTGCAGCGAGACGACATCGGGGTAATCGGTTTTAACAACCATTACACGTAAGCCGTTATCAAGCTCTTCGATTAAGTACTCTTGCGAAAATACACGTTCGTCAGCTTTTGTTGTTTGCTGTTGTTGTGCCGTTTGGGTGTTTTCGCTTTGCTGTGTTGCGCAGCCTGTTAGTGCCAGCGATACCGCTAAGCTTGTTGCTAGTAATTTAAATTTCATTGTTGTCCCTTTTTAAATTGAGCAAATTTGTTATTAGGTTTAATGCTAACTCGCTTAGATTATGCCCCAAAGCCACTAAATATAAGAGCCCATCGGCTATTTATAATGTAAACAACTGTGTCAATTCCCTATTTTAAAAACATTTAAGTATGAAAAAAACTCAAGTTGATTGAAAAACTTTCATTAAATAAATCTATCTAGACGTCTAAATGGCTGTTATATTGAATTACATACATTGGACTAAGCTGGAATGAGGATTATGGCTTTATCACTACAAGAAAAAATAGAAGACACCAATCAAGGTGTTTATCTTATTGGTACTACTCCACCTAAAATTGGTACTGATAAAGCGCAATTAAAAATCATTGCAGAAAAACTACTTGCTCGCTTACACGAAATTGAATACGACGGCGTGATAATTTACGACATTCAAGATGAAAGTAGCCGTACAGATAAAGCACGCCCATTTCCGTTTAAACAAACTGTAGACCCACGCGAATACAGCCACTTACTACGTAATTTATCTGCTCCAGATGTCATTACTTACAAAAGTGTGGCACAACGTGGTGTAGAGGAATTTAAAGGCTGGTTGGATGAAACTAAAAACGACTACGATTTAAAAAATGTCGTTTTAGTGGGTAGCCCCTCATCGGTAGGTGATATAAAACTAAGCTTGCCCGATGCCTATAAAACGCTTGCAGAGCAAAGTGATGACTTCTTTTTAGGGGGCGTCACCATTGCTGAGCGACATTCAAGTAAGCGAAATGAGCACGAACGCCTTATAGAAAAAACAGCACAAGGTTGTCAGTTTTTTATATCGCAAGCGGTTTACGACGCGCAAGCAACTATAGAGCTAATCACAAGTTATGCGCGTACCTGTAAAGCACAAGGTATTACACCAAAACGGATTATTTTAACGTTTACGCCATGCGGTGGCGATAAAACCTTAGAGTTTATGCAATGGTTGGGTATCTCAGTGCCAGAGGCCACTAAATGGCGCATGCTTGATGCAGACAATACCTTAAGTGAATCTGTACGTATTTGCCGAGAAAATCTCGACCTAATACTCAAAAGTTGTGCGCACCTAGATGTGCCACTGGGCTTAAATATTGAAAGCTTAACAAACCGTAAAGAAGAAATTGACGCATCAATAAACTTATACCGTTTATTAAAAGCCACTATGGAATTAAACCTAGCCGAAAAACAAATCGCTTAACGCCTAATTCACACCCTTTATAGCAAGCCTAATGGCTTGCTTTTTTGTTGCTATGTTTAAGTGTATTACTTTTATTATTATGCTTTTTTAGCCAATTTGTACGCTTGTTTATTTTTATACATTTGGTGATCGGCCAAATTTAATAACGTATCAAAGGGTTGCTTTTGTTTATTAGTAAAACTTTCGCCTATGCTAAGTGTCAGCGCGCATACGTTGTTTTCTAATAGTGCGCTTGTATACTCAATTTTTATTTTATCAATAATATGGCTAAGCTTACTTCTATCACTAATTTGCATCACTGCTACAAATTCATCGCCACCTAAACGCCCTACTATATCAGCCTCTCTTAAATGTGTTTTTAAGGTATTTGCTAAGAGGATTAACGCTTGATCGCCTATTTCATGGCCATAAGTGTCGTTTAGTTTTTTAAAGTCGTTTATATCAATAAACAAGCAACACACATCAAAGCCTAAACGCAGCGCTAAATTAAGTTTGTGTTGGGCAAGTAAGCTAAGTGCACGGCGATTATAAATATTGGTAAGCGGGTCAAGCATGGCTATTTCGCGCATTTGCTCAAAGCTATAAATAAGCGCTAAATCGTCTTCAATTAAATCACGAAGCTGCTCTATTAGCTCAAAATATTCATCGGTATAACTGGTTTTTTTTGAATCTTTTAAACACAAGGTGCCAAATACTTCACCTTCAGGCCAGTGAATTGGCAAGCCAAGGTAGGATTCAACGCCATCTTCAATAACCTCGGGCATGGTATTCCACTGCGTATCGCTGCGGGTATCGCTAACATACAAAGTGTTGTTGTTTTCGGCTACATATTTACAAAATAAGGGAGTTTCGGGAGGGAGTATAGGGTTGGTTTCAAAGTGTGAGCCACCTTCATTAGCTCTAATAACTACACGATAACCTTTACTAGTAGCTTGCACTATATAACCAGAGGGGGCCGAAAAAAGCCCCGCAATAAGATCAATGGTCTTTTGCCATTTATGTAATGATATTTGGCCATCGACACCAGAAAACGCCCATTGATCTGTTTCAAACATAACTATACCTCAGCTATTTAGTGGCCTTAGTATAGCCAAATAACTATGTTTAAGGCTACTTTCTGCGGCGTTTACTTGGTGCTCTTTGCCCGGTAATGCGCTTTTTATCGCGATCTTTACGCGCTTTGTTGGTGTTTTTACGGTTATCTTTAGGTGGCTTGTTTAAATCAGGCTCGTAACCTTCTAGCCATTGTGGTGCTAAGCGGGTATCCAGTAGTACTTCAATTTCTTCCAGTAACCACTGCTCGTCAATACTTACCAGCGACATGGCAAGGCCTTGCTCGCCAGCGCGCCCCGTACGGCCAATTCGGTGTACGTAATCTTCTGCTATGTAAGGTAGCTCAAAGTTTATTACGTATTTAAGCGCTGGAATATCTAAACCGCGGGCAGCTACATCGGTGGCAACTAAAACCCGCGTTGTGCCTTCTTTAAAGTTTTGTAATGCACGGTCGCGTGCACCTTGCGATTTATCGCCATGGATAGACTCAGTTTTTAAGCCGTCTTTACACATTTCTTTAGCAAGTTTATCGGCCATTTGTTTGGTACGTGTAAATATAAGTACTTGGCGCCAATTTTTCATGCCAATCATGTGTGATACAAGCTCGCGCTTTCGCTCTTCATCTACTGCGTAAATAACTTGCTCTACTTCAACCGCGGCTGAGTTACGTTTATCAACTTCAATTAGCTCGGGGTTTTTAAGTAGCTTTTTACTCAGCTCAAACACGCTGTCATCGAATGTGGCTGAGAACAATAAGGTTTGGCGATCGCCTGGAATTTGGCGCAAAATACGTTTTATTTCATCAATAAAGCCCATATCCAGCATGCGGTCGGCTTCATCAAATACTAACGAATCAACACTTGAAAGCACCACACTGCCTTTAACGATATGATCAAGTAAACGCCCAGGCGTTGCGACTATCACTTGCGCCGTTTTAAGCGCTTTAATTTGCGGGCCAATACTTGCACCGCCATACGCTAAAGCGCCTTGAATATTTGTGCCTTGGGCGTATTTTTCAAAGCTTGCAAACACTTGCTGAGCAAGCTCACGCGTGGGCGTTAAAATAACCACTCGGGCTATGCCTGGCTCATCTTTTTTTGGTGTATTTAAAAGCTTATGTAGTAGTGGTAATACAAAGGCGGCTGTTTTACCTGTGCCTGTTTGCGCGCTGCCCATTACATCGCTGCCCGCTAATATGTGCGGAATAGTTTTAACCTGAATTGCGGTAGGCGTGGTGTAATTATTTTGCTCAATTGCGGTTAGTAATAACGAATCGAGTTTAAGAGATGAGAACGATGTGGCAGACATAAGCTTAGCTTTAAAATAACAAAGAGCGCTATTGTACGCATATTACGGTACTGCGTAAATTAACCAGCTCAGAAAAGTATTGAGCTTAGTTGTGTTCCCTACACCAATAAAAAAGGCGCTAAATAACAATGTATTTAGCGCCCTTTTTATTCCAATCCGCTTAATTAAGTGATCTATTTTGAAGACAGATAAACGTGTTGATAGCTAGGCAAGAAATTCGCTATTTAGTTGTTCTAAATGAGAATTTTTTAACGCAGATAGCAACACTTTTAGCCCCTAAAAATGATTAAGTATTATTGCTGATTGGTATTATAATTTAATGACGTTAGGCCGGTTTTAAGGTGGCTTTTCGCTCATTATAAAACGCGATTAAGTCATCAACCGTTGCTTGGCAGTATTCACGAATACCCGACACCACCATGTGCTTTTCACCAAAACCCACTTTTTCGCCGTTTTCTAGTAAATTAAAGCGCAAGGTAATTTTGCCGCGCTTACCCGTGTACTCAAAACTTGGCTCAGCAAACTCAAGCGTTGGTGCTTGAATATTAATGTTATCAAGGTTAATGATCATCGACTCGTAAATAACCATAGGGCGCGCTGGGTTAATCATTACATCTTGCTTACCCATTAGCGGAATAATTACGTGCGGAAATGCCGCACCAGAAAACTCAACATAATTTTTTATTAAGCTATTAGTAAGTGTTGGGCATTTGCTGGTTTTACCTTCGCGTTTTACCTTTAAAATTACTTTGTCGCCGTTGGTTACATCAAACTCATCATCCCCTTCTGGGAAATTAAGTTTGGTGTTTTCATCAACCATACCGGCAAAGGTAAATTCCATTCGCTCACTTATACCGTAGCGGTCTAACACTAAAGAAAAAAGTAAGTCTCCTGGCGCGCAAAACTTTTTGGCATCTTTGTCATGAAGTGGGTTGTAATCATCGGCAACGCACTTTGCGAAACGACACCCTTGCTCACGAGAGATAGAAACATAATCAGCATGCTGCTGAAAGTAAGGACTTAACATAGATTGTTCACTGCTTAAACTGCTTATAACCTGCCCATACTACCAGAAAAAATTTAAAGAGAGGTCGAATCACTTACAAATTCATACAATTAACTTAAGAGTAAATGTTGCACACACCTGTTTTAGTTAGTAATTTAGGTACCAAACTAAATAAGGGACTAATTATTATGTTACGTGTTTTTGCAGCAATAACCGTACTCACTACTTTGGCTGGATGTTCTAGCGTGACTTTTCATACCGATATAGATAACGATGTTTTATCTGAGGAAATTGGTACGTACGTTAAAAAACGAGATTTACAACAGTTTTATAGCGACCAAGAAGCACACGAAAGTGGCGCCACACTTTTAGGGCGAATAGAAGGCGAAAGCTGCAATGGCGACGGTAGAGGCGACAATAATATAAGCTACAATCGCTTAAAATCAAATGCTATAGATTTACTTAAAGCAGATGCAATGCGCAGAGGCGGTAACGCCTTTACTATAAATTCTTGTAGCGAAATCTCTGTATCGTATTGTGACCTGTCTGTTTTATGCAGCGGACAGGCCTACGACTATTAATAAATTATATATTAAGCGCAAAGCTAAGTAGTACGCGCTTTCCCGACTCAATTTTAGAAACGCTATGCTCGTACTTGTCGGGTCTAAATAAATACACGCGGTTAAACCAATTAATAATGCATTTTGAGCATTTAAAAACCCCACCAGCTTTAGGTTTTACTAGTACAAAATTAAGTTTGTAGTAGCGCCCTTGCTGTACTGGATCTATATGGTTCATCACACTGTGATGTGTAGGGTAAGTAACTAGGTTTATTGAAAAGGCATTACTGCTAAATAAAGCTTTGTTTTTTACAGGTGCAATCATGCTGCCTCCTTTTAATTTACATGCAGCATTGTAGCATTTGCTAAAGCGCCACTGCTTGCGCTAAACAATATCAAAACGCGATGACATATAGCCAAACAGCCTGAAACAAAAAAGCCGAGCTTAATTAATAAGCTCAGCTTTTTATAAAGTATAACTAAAGATTATGCACTTGGGTATGTGCGGTACGCACGCTCAATATTTTTAGCCTGCTTTTTAGAAATGCCTAAATGAGCAAGCGCTACACGTAAACGCGCACGTGATAAGTCTGAGCCTAAAATTTCCATTGCATCAAGTACTGACGTTGAAGACGTTTTACCCGTGATTGCTACAAATATTGGCTCTAAAAAGTCTTTAATTTTAAGCTCGTGGAATGTAGCAACTTCTTTTGCAATGGCAAAAATAGCTGGCTTATCAAAACTACGTAAACCTTCAAGCTGCCATACAAAAAACTGTAGCGCTTGGCGTATTACGTTTTCGTCAGCTTTGCCCGCCGTTAACAGGGCTGGGTCGTAAGTTGGAATGCCGCCTACAAAATGCCCTGCTAAATCAACCATGTCCGAAAGTGTATTAATACGCGTTTTAGCTTCTGGTAATACTTTAGCCAGCATTTCGCCATTAAACTTCCAATCAACAAAGCGCTGTACAAGCTCTTCGTCTGTTAGGTTTTCGCGGATCCACATGCCGTTTAACCAGCTAAGCTTATCAACATCAAATACTGGGCCACCAAGTGATACACGCTTCATGTCGAAGTGTTCAATCATCTCGTTAAGAGTGAATTTTTCACGCTCATCTGGCATTGACCAACCCATACGGCCTAAGTAGTTAAGCACGGCCTCTGGTAGGTAACCCATTTCTTTATAGTAATTAATAGACGTTGGGTTTTTACGCTTAGAAAGCTTTGATTTATCAGGATTACGCAGTAGTGGTAAGTGCCCTAGCACAGGTGCTTCCCAACCTAAATCTTCGTAAAGTTTTAATAGTTTAGGTGCTGAGTTAATCCACTCTTCGCCACGGAAAATATGGCTTATTTGCATGTGGTGGTCATCCACTACGTTTGCTAAAAAGTACGTAGGGAAACCATCGGCTTTTAATAGCACTTGCATGTCTACGTTTTCCCACGGGATCTCAATTTCGTCGCGTAGGTAGTCGTTAAATTTAAAAGTGCCTTCGCTTGGTATTTTCATACGTATAACGTAAGGCTTGCCTGCAGCTAGGTTTGCTTTAATTTCATCTTCGGTGAGGTTTAAGCCACGGCCGTCGTATTTAGGGCGCAGACCTTCTGCCATTTGCTCTTCACGCATTTGGTCAAGCTCTTCGCTGGTTGCAAAACAGTAAAATGCTTTACCTTGCTCAACTAATTGGTGTGCGTATTTTTTGTATAAATCGCTACGCTCTGATTGACGGTAAGGGCCAAATTCACCACCTACGTCAGGGCCATGATCCCACTCAAGACCTAACCAACGTAAGCTATCCATAATCGCTTGTTCTGACTCTGGCGTGCTACGAACTTGGTCTGTATCTTCAATACGAAGCACAAACTCGCCGCCTTGTTGTTTAGCAAAACAGTAGTTAAATAAAGCAATATAAGCGGTGCCAAGATGCGGGTCACCTGTTGGAGATGGGGCAACACGAGTACGGATTGTCATGATAATGTCTCTTTTAATAAGTGAGATAAAAATTAAGGGGGTCGTTTAAGCCGCTACTTTGTTTAAGTAAGCAATAATATCGTTAGATTCGTATAGCCACTCTACTTGGCCATTTTTTTCTATACGAAGGCATGGCACTTTAATTTTGCCGCCTTGCTCTAACAGCTCTTGACGAAATTGTTGATTATTTTTTGCATCACGCGTTTCTATTTTTAAGCCTTCGCGCTTAATTGCACGGCGTACTTTTACGCAAAACGGGCATGCTTTAAATTGATAAAGTTTAAATTGTGAGGTTTGCTGATCAAGCTGCGCTTGCACATCGCTTGCACGCTTTTTACTGCGAGGAGTAAATACAAAATTAAAGAATAAAATTATACAACCTAAAAACCAACGAACGAATTTCATGTTTTGTGCCTGCCTACAACAATTTAAGGAGCCAGATTTTAGCACAAATTTACAATCAAAAAAGCTCAATACTATTATCGGTGGTCACTTCTTCATTTACCTCAAGCTCGCTATAAGCAGTCACTTTATTACGGCCGCTATTTTTAGAATGATACAGCGCCATATCGGCTTGGTTTACGATACTAGATACAGTATCAATACTTGCCAGCTCTAAAAAGCCAATACTTATTGTAAGCTGCCCAACTTGCGGAAAAGGATACTCAGCAATATTTGAGCGTAAACGGTTAAGTGCTATATGTGCTTGTGCCTCGGTTTTGGTTTGAAATAACACTGCAAACTCTTCGCCACCATACCTAAATACGTAGTCTTCTAGCCTAAAGTTATTTTTTAACAACCGCGCCACAAGTAAAATAACTTCATCGCCTATTACATGGCCGTAGCTGTCGTTTACGCGTTTAAAGTGATCGATATCTGCAATGGCTAAATACCATCGTCGCTTTTCGTTGGTATCATCACGGGGTAATAAAAAGCCTTTGCCTGAGACAATTTCGATCACTTTTTTATCAAAGGTTTGTCTATTTAAAAGCTCGGTTAAAGGGTCTAACCGCGATTTATGTAATAGCCCTAGCTGGTTGGCATAAATATTTAAAATATGCACGGCGAGCATTGTGGTGGTTTGCGCTAACTCTTTTGTGGTTTCTATTAGTAATATGCCAATTACTTTACCAAAGTAATACACTGGCACATACGTAGTTACTACACCTAAGGCACGGCTTACTCTTATTTTGTTTTGGGTTACTTTATTAAGCAGCGCTAAGGCTTCGTTAGACTCTAATACTTCAAGGCGGGTGTGGGTGTTTATTAGCGTAGGCGGTAATTGCGCACTAAAGTGCTTATTAATATAAATAGCAAAATTTTCAACTTCGAGTAGGTCGCCAATAATCTGCACTAATGATGCATCTAAATCACTTTCTTCTTCTTGCTGAGTTAGACTGATTATCCATTCGTGCCCGCAATTGTTTGCCTTCATTAGTTTGCCTAAACTGTTTTAACTTCAATCAGTTTAGACAAAATCATCAACTTTGCTAATTAATTAACCAATACTTTTGAATTAGGTCGCATTGAGCTATGTGGATTAAAGTTTGTTTTAGCTAAGCGTTATTAATTCGCAGCGCGAGCTTTGTTACTTAGTGAGCTCAATAACTACTGCGGTATTATTTAATAACTTACATACAGCAGAGCCTCAAACAGCCTATGCTTTGGTATTTATGCTTCGTATTTATGTTTTTGTACAACCAGTTATACTAAACACAACATAGGCCCTGCCTTGCTTAAATACCGAATATACGGCCGCAATACTAATAACCAATACGCAACACGCGCTATTTAAAAAAGCTAAATAAAACTAAAGCAAAACTAAGTCGTCTCTGTGTAGCACCACAGCGCCACTATCAAAGTCGAGTAGCTCGCCTATTTGCTCTGAGTGAGCGCCTTTAATTTTATTTACTTCAACCTGGTTAAAACGTGTTAACCCTCGAGCAATAACTTGGTTGTTGGCGTCTATTAAATCTATTAAGTCGCCCCGCTCAAAACGGCCAAATGCATTGGTTATGCCTTTTGCCAGCAGGCTTGCCCCTTTGTTTTGTAGCGCCGAAATAGCCCCTTTATCAATCATAATTTGGCCGGTACTTTTAGGCCCTGCCATTAGCCATTTTTTACGGCCATCTTTTGGCGCAGTAAGTTTTAAAAACCGCGTACCGGGTAATTGCTCACTCATGCATTTTAAAATAACGTTGTTGCCAGCGCCTTTTGCAATAATAACCTCTACCCCTGCGCGCCTTGCTACGTCGGCGGCTTGTAGTTTTGTGGCCATACCGCCGGTGCCTAAACTTGTACCGCTACCACCAGCCAGTTGGCGTAACTCATCGTTTATATGAGTGACTTCGTCAATCAGTTTTGCATCGGTATTTGTGCGCGGATCGCTGGTAAATAAACCTTCTTGATCGGTAAGTAGTAATAGCTTGTTGGCATTAGCCAAAATAGCCACCAGCGCTGATAAATTATCGTTATCGCCTACTTTTATTTCGGCGGTTGCTACCGCGTCGTTTTCATTAATAATAGGCACCACATCGTGGCTTAATAACGCATTTAAGGTGTCGCGCGCATTTAAATAGCGTTCGCGGTCATCTACGTCTGCACGGGTAAGCAGCATTTGCCCTACGTTTATGCCATACAAGGCAAATAAGCTTTGCCAAATATGTATAAGCTGACCTTGCCCTACGGCTGCCAACATTTGTTTATCTATTAGGCCGCGGCCACAGGGTTTAATAAGTTGTTCGCGACCCGCAGCAACCGCGCCACTTGATACTAATATAACTTGGTGGCCTTGCTTTTTAAGTTCGCTACATTGGCGAACCAGCTCAACCATATGGGCTTTATCTAACTTATCGGTGCCGCCGGTCAGTACACTTGTACCAAGCTTAACAACAATTACCTGTTCCCTACGCATTATTATTTACTATTAAAATGAAAGATAAATAAACTTATACCAGCTCGGTATTTTTGAACAAGTTAAAATTATTCATGCTAGGATCGGCGTTAATTTAATTTGATAAAATTTCATTTATGCCAGCCAGTTTATGCCTAATTATTGCCACCTTTTTATGGGGTAGCTCCTTTATTGCACTTAAGTATGCTATTGCCGTTTACGACCCTGCATTAGTTATATTTTTACGCATGCTAACCACCTTAGTTTTATCGCTGTGTTTATGGCGTTATGTAATTAGGTTTGAGTATTTAAAAGGCGATTGGAAGTACTTATTAGGTATGTCGCTCGCAGAGCCATGCTTGTACTTTTTATTTGAAGGCCACGCAATGGAATACACCTCGGCCTCTCAGGCGGGAGTTATTGTTTCGTGTTTGCCTATTATTGTGGCGTTGATGGCGTTTTTTATGCTTAAAGAGTATATAAGTAAAGCCATTGTGATTGGGTTTACCCTGTGTATTGGCGGCAGTATTTTACTTACTTTGCTTTCACCAAATACCGATCAGGCCCCTAATCCATTATTGGGTAACTTTTTAGAGCTTATGGCCATGGTATGCGCGGCGTTTTACACCATTAGCATTAAGCACTTGGCCAATCGCTACTCGCCGTTAACGCTAATTGCTTTACAAGGCATAAGCGGCAGTGTGTTTTTTGCACCGTTTTTATTTTTTATCGACTTACCAAGCGAAAACCAGCATGACCTAACCGCCCTTATGAGCATTTTGTATTTAGGCTCGTTTGTCACCTTAGGTGGCTATGGTATGTATAACTATGCAATTGGCAAAGTGTCGGTATTAACGGCTGCAGCTTATTCAAATTTAATTCCTATTTTTACGCTTATTTTATCGGCCATTATTTTGGGTGAGGTACTCGATTTTTGGCAATGGGTGAGTATATTTGTTGTTTTTGCAGGGGTGATGATAAGCCAACGACATCAAGAGCTGGTGGTAGACATACCGCTTAATGACGCTGGCGATGACCCTATCAACTCAGCCGATACAAGCCATCTTAAATCAGTACCCGATGCCAGCGAGTCAAAAGGGTAACAGGTTAATAAATAAAGGCCTGGGGTTTGTAAAAACGCCTGCTGGGATTGATGAATAACCTCAATCCCCTTCACTTTATAATGCTGTATTACGCCGCTTTGCAGCTGCAGCGTAAACGTTTCACCCACTTTAGTGTGTTTTAAAAATGCAAAGTGGGTATCGTTGTGACCCGCTATTAACGCACCGCCATGTTTATCTCCAAGCTTTGCCCCTGGTAAAAAATGGCTTGGTGCAAATGCTAAATTACGACCACTTGCCCCAGCTAAAACGCTAAGCACTTTATTATGCACAGGCCAGTTAAGCTGCGCGGTTACAAAGCTGTCGGCGTAAAACCACGGTTTAACACGAGCGTGTGGCGTAATAAGTGCCTCTTGCCAGGCCTGCTCTATTAATACTTGGGCAAGCCATGCCTTAGCTTGCATATAAGCACCATGAGAAAACAGCCCCAGCCCAGCGATTAATAAGCCCGCACTTAGCCACTTATTCATTTAAGCCCTCGGTTTATTTTAACCGCGCCATAGCCAAGTAATAAAATGCAGCCCAGCAATATGTACAGTCGGCTTTGCCCATCGGTTTGTGGTAAACGCATAGCCAGTCCTTGTGGCGCTGCGTTCTTAGCCAGTGCCGTTTGCTTTGCAGGCTCGTTAATTTGAGTGTGTTCAATAGCTATAAAAGCAGTAAACGGGCTAAGGAGTTGATGTGTGAGCGCAAGCCCCTGCACCTCATTTTTAACTGACTGACGGTCGTTATACAAAAGCAACGATTTAATTTTTTGGCGCGCCCACAGCTTATCAATCCCTTTTGCGTTGGCGCTATTTTGTGCGCTTAGTTTTATATTTAAAGGGCCTTGAGCGGTTTGCCCACTAAGCGTAATTTGATTTGTATCATTTAGTTTTATAGCCACCATTATTGGCTCGCCAAAATATAAATCGGGCAAAGGAGATGGCCAAAAATCTAAACTGTGAGTGCTTTCATCGCGAAGTGCTAAATTAGTGATAGCGGGATGAGCAAGCTTATCAAATAACTGCTGCATTTTAGGCTGCACCTCATTTGTGCTGCCAATAAACGTAAATGACCCTTTACCTATATCAGCTGCGCGACGCATAAAAAAGCTATTGGGGGCACTGCCAATGCCTACAGTAAATAAACGGCTATCACCCAATTTACGCTGAATATTTTTAAATAAGGCATCTTCGTTACTTACACTGCCATCCGTTAAAAACACCACTTGGCGTACAAAGCCTTCAAAACTGCTGCCATCAAGTACCGCATCAAGTGCACCTTGTATTTCGGTACCACCGTCGGCCTCTAGGCTATATATAAAGCGCTCAGCGCGGCGTAAGTTAAAGTCACTAGCAATAAGGGGTTTATCGCTCATGGGGGTAACCACGTTATCAAAGCCAATAATGTTAAAGCTGTCGTCGCTATCAAGCAAAGACAGCGCATAAAACAGGGCCTTTTTAGCTTGCTCCATAGATTGCCCGTGCATAGAGCCAGAGGTATCTACAACAAACACCATTTCGCGTGGTAGGCGCTGCGTTTGTGTAAAGTGATCTGCTGGTGGCATTAGCATAGCAAGCCCGTATCGGTCGCCATTTTCAAACTGCTGGGTAAAAAATGCTGCTTGTGCGCTTTCTTTTTGCAGCGGTTTAAACTCAAGTACAAAGTCGCGATTAGCCCCCGTTTGCTCATTTAAAGCAACCGTATATTGCCCAAAGGCCGGGTTTTGTACTTCTACACGATGAAATTTAGACGTTATATCTACAAGCTCTAAGCCTACATCTATATTAATATTTAAACTAAATTGGCTGCTTGGCGCTTCGCTGTGCTGCGTTTTGCTATACACAGGGCTTAACCACTCCTGAGGAGCATGAGTTAGGCTAGTTTGCTCAGCTTCAATATTTGCGCTTATTGTGTGATAGCGCGGCGTAATGGTACTTGGGAAGCGAATAGCAAATGTGCCATTGCTGTAATCAATGATCTCTTGGTATTCAAGCTCTATCACAATTTGCTCGCCAGGGCCTATATTTGCCACGTTAGTAATAAACATATTAGCGCGCTGCTGGCGTACAAGTGCGGCTTGCTTGCCAGCATTTTTAGCTGCCTGATACTTTTTTTCGGCCTCTACTTTTTTATCTATTTGGCCTTTTATGACTCGCTCACCTATGCGCATCGTCATCGCATGCACGGCGCTTTCATCAGGTAGCGGAAACACATAACGCGCATTTACCGCAAACGGATTATCGTTTTGATAAGTTTGCTTAACAACCACGTGATTTATCAGCCCGGTTAGGGTCATGTTAGCATCGCTTTTTAATATAATTGCCGGCGCGACAGATGCGCCGCTGCTGTCAAAAAGTTCAAGCTTGGGCGACTGTGCACGGCTATTAAAACTAAGTAGAAGCACAACCACTAAGAAAATAAAAATGCTTACTTTAGTAAGCATTTTGGTTGGGTTACTCAACATAAAATCACTCCATCGAACGCTTAACTTTACTCAAATAAAAGTGGCTTTAGTTACTTGCCGTTTGGCCATTTACTGGGTTTATTGAGCGGGTAGTAAGTGTTACGCGTCGATCAAAAAAGTTATCTTCTACGGTATTGCTGCGCGCTAATGTTTGTTGCTCGCCAAAAGCGTGCGCACTTAAACGTGTATGGCTAATGCCGTGCTTTATAAGGTAACTTTGCACTGCGTTTACACGTTTTTTAGACAATAAAAGATTCGCTTGCTCATCACCGCGCTGATCGGCAAAGCCACTTAAATCTAATGCTAGTTGCGGCTGATTTTTTAACAGCACCACAAGCTGGTCTAACTGCGTAGCAAAGTGCGGGGCAATAACACTTGAGCCGGTTTTAAATTGTACTGTCATGGCAAGTAAGTTATTTATTTGCGATTGTGTTAACTGCTCATTTTGATTAGTTAGTACATCTAACTGCTGCTCTAGCCTATTGTTTTGATTAAGTACCTGTTGGTAGTCACTGGTTTTTTGCTGCATCACTGTTATTGCTCTCTGCTGCTGGGCAATTTTGTCATCGGCTACTTTTGAATCACCAATTAAGCCCCCGGCAAATGCGCCAATAAAAGCACCAATTGGCCCACCAACGACACCACCAATAATGGCGCCAGTACCTAAGCCGATGGCGGTTTCTTTATGTGCTTCTTTAGAAGGGGTGTTAGCGGCTGCTGCAAATGCAGGTGTACACACTGTGGCTACTAGCGTTAATGCGATTAATGTCTTCTTCATAATGTAATCCTTAAACTTGTTTTAATTTGTGATGTTTTGTTTTGATGGTTGTATTAAAACAGCTGCAAGTGGCAACAAAGGGGAGCAAAAATGGCAAACCGCTGAGCAATTGTGGCAAAAAAATGGCAATTGCCTTTTTAAGCGTACATAGCTGAAAAACTTCGATATAGTGCGTTTTAAAATAAATAAGGGTGAGTAGAATGAAAAAAATAGCCATCATTGAAGATGAAACCGCCATCCGCGAAAACTATATTGAAATGCTTAGCGCCCAAGGTTACCAGGTAAGTGGTTTTGCTAACCGCGTCAGCGCAGAGATTGCATTTAAAGACGCCCTACCCGATTTAGCCATTGTTGATATTGGTTTAGGCCACGAAATAGACGGCGGTTTTTTACTTTGCCAAACCTTGCGTACGCTTTCTAAAACACTGCCTATTATTTTTTTAACCGCCCGCGATAGTGAAATAGATACCGTGTGTGGCCTGCGTATGGGCGCCGATGACTACCTAACAAAAGATATTAGCTTAGCCCACTTGGCTGCCAGAATAGGCGCGCTATTTAGACGCATGGAAGCGCTTGAGCAACCCGCCGATGCCAATGCATTAATTACACGTGGCCAGTTAACGCTCGACACCCAGCGTATGCAAGTATTTTGGCAGCAGCAACTGGTTGATTTAACCGTGACCGAATTTTGGATGTTGCACTCACTTGCGCAGCGCCCAGGCCATGTAAAAAGCCGTAACGATTTAATGAGCGATGCAAAAATTTACGTAGACGACAGCACTATCACCTCGCATGTAAAACGCATTCGTAAAAAGTTTATCGCCCTTGATAACAACTTTGACTGCATAGATACGGTGTACGGCATGGGCTACAGGTGGGAACAACGCTAATGTTACGATTTGGCCTGCGCAGTAAATTTATATTACTGTCGTGTTTTTTGTTTTTACTGCCTTGGCTTGGCTACGAGTACGTGTGGGAAATGGAAAAGTTTTTACGCCAAGGCCAAGAAAAAACCCTCGTAGGCACCACTCGCGCGCTCGCCACCGCCCTGCATGAGCGCCCAGCCCTTTTTGATGAGCAAACCAACTTTTTAGACCAGGTAGTAAAAGGGCGCGACTTATATGCGTACAATCTTAAAAACGCTATTCAACTCGATGGCAAACTGAGCGACTGGCAAAGCTATCAACCACTCTTTTGGCATTACGATAAACGCTATTTACAAAAAGCAGATAAGGAGCATAAAGCGGAGGATTTATCGTTTGATCATATGGTTGGCAAGTTTGATAACTATTTATATGCCGTGTTTAAAGTAACTGACGATCACCTTGTATATCGTGCTAAAAATAGTTTAAGCATTACTAATAACGACCATTTAATAATTGGCCTAAAAAGCCCAGCCGGAGATTTTAATACGTACATTATTGCCCCACGCCAAGATGGCTGGGTAAATGCGTTTGATGCTAATACCAAAACACCGTTTACAAAAATTCAGGGCTATTTTATACGCACTGAATCGGGATATAACGTAGAGCTGCGCTTTCCTATAAATATGCTTGGTAACAAGCTAGGCTTTGCCGTAATCGATATTGACACAAAAAAAGCGCCGCTCGATTTTAAAACAATGTCGACCTCTAATTTAAATAACCCAAACGATTTAGGCTCGGTATTGGTGCCCTCACCAGAAATTAACCGAATTTTAAAAGGTATGGGTCACAGTGGTAGCCGTATTTGGGTGGTTGATAATCATCATCGCGTATTAGCGCAGTCGGGCACAATTCAAAATGCCGATGGCGTATGGGCCGACGGCCTTAAAAACCAGCCGCCTAAAAATGCCTGGCAACGCTTTGAGCAAACGTATTTGCACCCACTTTATTATAAAATTTTAACTCGCCCAGAGAACGAATTTTTAGATACCCTGCACGATGTTGCCTCTATGCAAGGCACGCATTTAGCTAAGGCACTGAAGGGGCAACCAGCGTCGTCTTGGCGGTTAACGCCCGACAGTAAAGCCGTTATTTTATCGGCGGCTTACCCTATTTGGATAGAAGATAAAGTGATTGGCGCAGTAATCGCCGAGGAAACCACTAACGGTGTACGCACCTTGCGTAATAAATCGCTGGAAAAGCTTTTTAACGTTATTTTAGCGGTGATGCTAATTGGCACCGTTACGTTGTTCTTTTTTGCCTCGCGTATTTCGAGCCGCATTAGGCGACTGCGCGACACCGCAGAGCAAGCTATTGATGCCCAAGGGCGCATTACCGGCAGTATTAATTACAGCGACTCAAACGATGAAATAGGCGACCTTTCACGAAGTTTTGCCAATATTGTTGGCCGCTTAGGCGGGTACACGAATTATTTAGAAAATATGTCATCGCGGTTATCTCATGAGCTACGTACACCGGTGGCTGTAGTTCGCTCTTCTTTAGAAAACCTACAAAGTTTAGAGCAAAATGAGCTTAGCCAAAAATACCTAGAGCGAGCAAGTGAAGGGGTTGAGCGCTTAGGTAAAATAATAACCACCATGAGCGAAGCCACGCGCCTTGAACAAAGCATTCAAAGCAACGAGAGCGAGCCGTTTGATTTACAAAAAGTAATTAATGGCTGTATGCAAGGCTACCAGCTCACTTACCCTGAGCAGTTATTTGAGCTTGATGTATGCCAAAGCCCTTTACCTATGCAAGGTGCTCCCGAATTTATAGCTCAGCTACTTGATAAGCTTATTAATAATGCGCTGGAATTTAGTGAAGCAAATACAGCTATTAATGTAGGTCTTAAGCAGAACGAAAATAAAGCAATATTAACAGTGAGTAATACAGGCCCCGCCCTGCCTGAAGGGCTAACTGAGCATATTTTTGATTCTATGGTGTCGGTGCGTAGCCAGCAAATGCAGCAGCAACCGCACTTAGGTTTAGGGCTTTATATTGTAAGGCTGGTGTGTGATTACCATAAAGGCAGTGTCACTGCACAAAACAACGAGCTCGGTAATGGCGTGGTGTTTAAAGTAACCCTGCCTTTACAAAGCTAAGCTGTTCATAAAGTGGCGCCCTACTGAGTCGCCCTTATTTTTTGCACATCGATTACAAATTACTACAACTTAAAATGTAACTATTCACTTTTAATTCAGTCAAACGGCCATACTCTGAACGCTAATTAAGGAGAATAGATCATGAACAATCCACTTGAGCGTGAAGAGATCGAATTTATTTTTGATCTATACAGGCCCCAAGAGCAAGCACCTAGCTTGCCTTCAGAGCCTGCCACCTCTACATATAAAAACTTACGACAGCCAGAACAAGTTAAAAACGAAGGCGTGTCTGAATACCTTAGCTAGGGTATTGCCTATTGCGTTGCTTGCTCGTTTTGTAAAAACGCTTTAATGCAGTTTATTTCTGCCAGTTTTACCTCTTCGCCTATTTCTGGGCCTTTTTTGCCATTTTTAAGTGCAGTTTGCACTACCTGCTTTTTATCCATTTTTTGTAATTCATTAAAAATTGCACGCAGCTTAGCCCCTTGCGGATAGGGCTTATTTACAAGTGTTTCTCCACGCCCTTGCGCATCACATTGGCATGCTTGGGTAAACGCAATAAATCGCTCAGGGTGCACTAAAGCATTTAAATTAGTAACAATTAATTTATGAATCGTTTGTGGTCTTAATTGCTCCAGCGTATGACATAAGGTGTGATTCTCACTGGTGAGTACGCCAATATCACGAAAACGATTAGGCACTTTTAAACGCTCACAAAACTTTTCTACTACGGCTACCCCTTCGCGTTCATGGCCGCGTAAATTACCGCGTTTTTTAAAGCTCAGTGCCTTACCAAAATCATGAGTGAGTGCCGCAAACCGTGTTTCTAAATTAAAGTTTAAATCGGCAGCGCGCCTAAGTACCAACATAGTATGAACAAACACATCACCTTCGGGGTGGTGGTTTGCAGGTTGCGGCACCCCTTGCATACTCTCTATTTCAGGGAAAATACCTAAGCCATGTAATGCTTGAAAATACAGTTCAGGGTGTTTTTCACCCAGTGCTTTTTCGGTTTCGAGCCATACGCGCTCGGGCACTAAATGATTAAGCTCACCTTTGTTTTTAAGCTCGCGCATTAATGCATAAGTACTTGGGTGAATACGCCATTCACTCCCGTAGCGTGCTAAAAAACGCGCTATGCGTAATACCCTTACCGGATCCTCTACAAAGGCTTCTGTGGTGTGGCGCAGTATTTTATTGTGTAAATCGCTTTGGCCATTGAAAGGGTCAATAACGGTGCCGTTTTTATCAAGTGCCATTGAGTTTATGGTTAAATCGCGCCGTGCTAAATCTTCTTCAAGGGTGACATTAGGGCTGGCATCTACCACAAAGCCGGTATAGCCTTTACCGCTTTTTCGCTCGGTGCGACCCAAGGCGTATTCTTCTTTTGTTTTTGGGTGTAAATAAACCGGAAAATCACTTCCTATAGGCACAAAACCAAGCGACTCCATAGTTTGGGGTGTTTCGCCTATAACAACATAGTCGTTATCTTTTGATGCTATATTAAGTAGCTGGTCGCGTACCGCGCCACCAACAAGGTAAACTTGCTTAAGGTTGTGTTTCACTGTTTATCCTAATCACACTGGGTGGTTATTTGTTGTCGATCATACCATTAAAATAGCCATAGTTTGCCAAGCTTAAATAAGCTCATTACAATAGCGCTTTATTTTAAGCCATAGCCTTATACTCAATGAAAAATCATTCATCAAAAAAAGAACTTATGCTACTGCCTATATTACTTGTGGTTATTGTAATGTGCGTGGCGGGTCACTTTTTACTACAGGCTAACTTTCAAGATAGCAACATGGTTGAATACATGTTGGCAGCGCTGCCCTTTGCGATGTTTGGCCTAGTTATTGTGGCATTTAAAATGGCAGCTAAAAGCGAAGCCAATGAGCAAAGCGAGCAAGACTCTTAATTTTACTATTAAAGAATATAATAGCCAAACCAATCTGGTTTTATTGGTTGAGCATGCCCACTTGGCGTAAGCTTAATATTTAGTTGGCTGTCGAGCAGGTCTATAGCAAAGCAGTCATCTACATCATGTAAATCATCTTTATGAATATGGCTAAGGCCTGCAAGCAAGTCGCTTTTAGCGCGCTCCTTGGCCTCTGCTGCGCTACTGGCAACATACAATGCAAAGTCGTGTTGCTCAGCCATAGAGTCGCTTCTGTAAGCGCCTAAATTAACAAAATACAGCTGCTTATTTTGCTCAACGTAGGTATCAACAACTTCTACTTTATAACCGTCGATATGGTTAATTGCCATGTAGCTGTCCATATGCACATTGTTTTTATCGCCCACCCATTGGCTTTTTAGCTTTGAATAAGTTTGCTCAATGCTTTGCCCTACAACAAAGCGAATATCGTGCATTTCTATGTGGCAGCCTTGAATTCGCCCGCCTAGATACACCATAAATAACTGCATTTAATAACCTTACTCTTAAATTACACTAAATTATCGACATCAATATTGTGTTTTTTTATTAACTTATAAAAATCCGAACGATTACGTTTGGCAAGCTTTGCGCCTTCGGCTACGTTACCGCCGGCCATTTTGAGGGTGTTTATTACATAATCGCGCTCAAACTCTTTTTTGGCATCATTTAGAGAAAGCGGCTCTGCACTGGCTTGGTTTGAGTTAAGTGCGTTTAACACTAAGTGCGCAGAAATTACCTCGCTGGCGCTCAATGCGACCACTTGCTCTACAACATTTTGTAACTGGCGTATATTCCCAGGCCAGTCGTAACGTACTAGTGCATGCATGGCATCGTTTGCAAAGCGCTTTTCTTTTTGGTTCATACGTTTAGCAATACTTGCGCTAAAGTGCTGGGCAAGCAGGCTTATGTCTTCTCGGCGCTCACACAGCGGCGGTAATTTTAAATTAACAACATTTAGCCGGTAGTATAAATCTTCCCTAAATTGTTGATTACTAATCGCATCGGGTAAATTTTTGTGAGTGGCCGATACAATGCGCACATCAATAGGAATCTCTTCTTGAAAGCCCACCGGGCGTATGGTTTTTTCTTGTAGTACACGCAGTAACTTAACTTGTAAATTAAGCGGCATATCGCCAATTTCATCTAAAAATAAGGTGCCGCCTTGAGCTTGCTGAAATAAACCTTGGTGATCTTTCACCGCCCCTGTAAATGCGCCTTTTTTATGGCCAAATAATTCTGACTCTAAAAGCTCCCCAGGCACTGCGCCGCAGTTAATGGCCACAAAAGGCCCTTCACTTACATGGCTGTGTTGATGAATCGCCTGAGCCAGCAGCTCCTTACCTGTGCCGCTGGCGCCAGAAATAAGTACATTTACTTGGGTTGGCCCCAGTAACTTTACTTGCTCAAGGAGGTGTAACATAGCGCCACTGCGCGTTACTATATTGCTTTTTTGGGGCGATTCTTCTGCGTTTACGCCATGTATTTCAATGGCTTTGGCTAGGCTGTCAAACAGCTCGTCTTTATCTACCGGTTTTGTGATAAACGCAAAAATACCTTGTTTTGTCGCCTCCACCGCATCGGGTATAGAGCCATGCGCAGTCATCATTATAACCGGCAGCGCTGGGTAACGGCTTTGTAATTGGCGATGTAAGGCCATGCCGTCCATTTCGTCCATACGCAGGTCTGTTATAACTGCATCAAACACTTGGTTTTTAAGAACTTGTAATGCAAGTATGCCGCTTTCACAGGTTGTTACGTCATACCCTTTAGACTCGATTCTTAGCGCGAGTAATTTAAGTAAACTTGCATCGTCATCAACGAGTAATACTTTTGCACCTTGTGGTGTGTGTGTTGCCATAATTACTGCTCCTTAGTGTCTTCGCGTAGTAACAGCTGCTGCTCTATGGTGGCTAAAGACGATAACGTTTGCTGCATTTTGTCATTTAACGCCTGCTGCTCTTTTAGGGCATTTATTTGCCGAGTAACATGCTGCTTTTGAAGCCATAAATATTGTTTTATTGGCTCAGGCCAAAAGTAGGCTAAATCGAGTTTTTGTAATCGTGTCATTACCTCCTCTGGTGCACTTGAGGTGTTGACACACATGAATTTAAAAAAACGTTTTAGCTCTTTTTCACCTAAATAAGTATGTAGGCTTGGCTTTACTTTAAAACCGCCACATTGATTAGCATGCCATGCAACAACACGTTCTGCGCTGGGGTAAACGGGGTCACTTTTAGGGCGCTTTTTAGGATTTGGCACCGTATTTTTTGCAGGCTCAACCTCCTGCGACACTGTTGCTGTTTGTGTGTTAATTGTTTCACACCCAGCTAAAACAACCGTACTACTGAGCACACATAAAATAGCTATTAAACGCGTACGCATGCTATAAAACTCCTTGATTAGTTAAAGGTATTTTTATTGTAAATAAGCAGCCTTGGGGCTGGTTATGCTCAACACTAAGCTGGCCTTGTAACTGCTCAACCGACTCTTTTACTATGGTTAAACCTAAGCCACTGCCTTGCAGCGTAACATCTTTATTATGCTTGCCTTGGTAAAATGCGCTGAATATCTGGGTTTTTTCTTGCTCTTTAATACCACAGCCTTCGTCGCGCACTTGTATTGTTAGTAGCTTTTGCTCAAGTGCTAAGGTTACATCAACACTTTGCCCTGTATTTGAAAATTTTAACGCATTAGAAATGAGCTGAATGAGGGTCATTTCTATCAGCTCTGCGGGTAATGCAAGTGGCTGTTTTGTTATGCTGTTGTGCCAATTTAAGCGTTGCTGCTTGGCCGTTAAGCGGTGCTCAAAATGGCTGTTTATTTTATTTATTAAATTGCCAAATTCGACTTCGCTAACGCTGTCTTTACTGGTTCTGATAGCGTTATAACTAAGTAGGCTGTCAATCATAGTGCGCAAACGCACCATAGATTGGCTAATAAGCTCAAGCACAGCTTGCTGCTCTTTTGTAATGGGGCCGACTATTTCATCGCTAAGTAAATCGGTGCCCTCGACCATTGAAGCCAACGGCGTTTTAAGCTCGTGGGTTACATGGCGTAAAAAGGTATCTTTTTGTTGCTCAAGCATATGTAGCTGCTCTTGCACCCATTGTAGTTTTTCGCCTAATTCCACCAGCTCACTTGAGCCTTGCACTGCAATTTTTTGCTGCCAGTGGCCTTGTCCTAGTTTATCTATTACCGACGTAAGCCCTTTTAAGCGCTTACTTATGCGCCATAAAAAGCCCCCACCCACTAGTAAAGTAAGCGGAATAAGCGCCACTAACCAGTTAATAAACGAGCTTTGTAAAGTACTTAATTCACTTTGGTTGTTTTGAATTTGTGCTGCATTCGTATCGCGCAACCACACCGTAAGCTCAGCCACTAAATCGCTAATAGGCACAAACAATGCAGCATCTTGTTGGTTATTTTCAATTAAAGCTTGATGAGTACTACGCAATGTTGTTGCTAAGCGACGCCACTGCATAGTGTATTGCTGTGTGGCACTGGCTTGGCTGAGCGTGTCGATTGTTTGTAAGGAGGATTGCCATTTTTCGTTTATTAACGTGTCGAGCGACTCGCTTTTTAACACCCAGTTTTGTCGCGTTGCCCGCTCTAGACTATTAAGCTCTTGCTTTAAAAAATTAAACGACTTAGTAACTTGGTAATTATTACTGACGATAAGCTGGGTAACAGCAAGCTGTTTGTTTAACGCATTTAAAAAAACAATAACCACCAAACTAAGCGGCAGTAACGACAGCAGCATACTAATTATAAACTGACCTATTAAGTTAGGCCGCCAATTAAGCATTGCACGATACTTGTTAGCCAACGTTACAGGCATTATCATTTCCTTTTATTATTTTAAGCGCCCTATTTTAGCTACTTACCTTATACTCTCGCTGAATCAACTTCTATATTTAACCCAATATATCCACTTGTTGCCTTTTAGCAACACACTAAGCTATTGATAACTCTATTAACGACTAATAGCACGTTCCGCCTGTTGCAAAAATAACACACATTTAAGTAAAAAATTCCGGCCAGCGATCCACAGAAATCATAAGCAACTGATTTTAAACACTTATTTAAATTGGCACTATTTTTGTAATAGTGAGTGCAACTTTAATCAATAAGGAAATTAAATGAACAACCGCTTTTTAGTAATTTTACCCATGCTGGCTTTTGGGTTTATGGGCACAGATGCAATAGCTATGGACGTTCAAGCTACATTTAATGAGCTAGATAAAGACAGTAACGGCACACTTAGCGAATCAGAAGCGGGGGAAGATGCCGTACTACACGAAAACTTTTCACAAATAGACACTAACCAAGATGGCCAGTTGTCGCTAAGTGAATTCAAAAAGTTTATTCAGTAAATTCATTTAATTAGGGAACATGATTATGAAACAACTTATCGCAGCATTTGCATTAATGTTTTTAGCCATTAGCGCCACGGCTTTAGCCTCTTCTGTCAACATTCGCTTTGCTCATTTAGACAAAGATATGGATGGAGCGGTATCGCTTGCAGAAGCCAAACAAGATAAAGAAGTAATGAGGCAATTTGCCGATTTAGACGAAAACCAAGACAAGAAAATTTCTAAAGAAGAGTTTCAAAATTTTAAACCTTAATTGTGATTAAGCGCTTTAATAACAAACTCAATAGTAACGATGTTTAAATCTTTTTCTCTGGCTAGAAATTTTAAGCAGTTAGCGCTAAACGGGCTGCTTAAAATAGATTTATTATCCACAGCTGAAGTTAATTAAGTTTTACTTAAGCTTTTACCTAGTAAGGTAGGTTTCAAAAGCATTTGCCATAATCCCTGAGGGAATGTGTAAACGGATTTAATGTTGGGAAGTTAAATTATGGCAAGTGCTTTTTTTATTAATCTACAAACACTGTATGTTGGAAGGAAAACCATGAAGTGTGTTTTTTTTAGTGTTATCGCTATTACTATGATCAGCTTTAATGCTGTTGCGTTAGATGTTAAACAACGTTTTGATCACCTTGATGCCAATAAAAGCGGCTTCTTAACAGAAGACGAATTAGAGCCACAGCCTCAGCTACTCAGCACCTTTACTCGCTGGGATAAAAACCAAGACAAACAAATCTCGCTTCTTGAGTTTAAAGACTATTTAACCAATAACCTTTACTGAGTATAAGTATGAAGACCGTAAGCTATTTAGCGCTTGTTGCGCTGGGCCTTTTTAGCGATGTAAGCCTTGGCCAAAGTACAGAAGTTGCCGATAAATTTGAAAAGTTTGACCGTAACCACGATGGCTTTTTAACCCGTTCAGAAACTGCCATTGACCCCGCCCTTTGGTCGCGTTTTTCAAGTTATGATAAAGATAAAGACGGCAGACTTACCCTTTCGGAATATGACATATACGCCAGTAAGTAACTCTTTTTTATAAGCGTAAGCGCTAAATTTTTAACAGCCCTTACGCTTTTAAGCTATCTACCTCAACATATTGGTATTCTAAAAGTGAGTTTGCTAGTGTTATTTTACTAACAATAAAAAATAACCAACTTATGCAACTCAAAAAACTATTTAACCCACTACTGCTTGCCGGCTTATTTGTAAGCAGCACTACGATTGCGCAAACGCAGGTCATTTACAACGCTAATGGTTACACTCCCTTATACCAAGGTGGCATACAAACGTTTTCTACTTTAGTGATTAAAAACGGTAAAGTTGTTAAAACTGGAGATGATACGCTTAAAAACACTTTTCCTGATGCCACACTTATTGATGCCAAAGGTAATACGTTACTGCCAGGGTTGATTGACGCTCACGGGCATGTAATTGGCCTTGGCGATAACTTATCGCAACTTGATGTACGCGGCGTTAAATCGGTCGATGAAATAACCACAAAGTTAGAGCAATTTGCGAAAAATAAACAAGGCTGGATACTAGGGCGAGGCTGGAACCAAGAGCTGTGGAGCGACACGCGCTTTCCTACCGCCAAAGACTTAGACAAAGTAGTCAATGACCGTCCAGTGGTACTTTCGCGCGTTGACAGCCATGCAATTTGGGTTAACAGCAAAGCCTTAGAGCTGGCCGGTATTACCGCAGCCACTCAAGCCCCTGACGGCGGCGAAATTATTAAAGATGAATTTGGGAATCCAACTGGTATTTTTGTTGATAAGGCCGAGTCGTTAATTACCCAGCATATGAGCGCCCCTTCAAAACAAGCTATAAGCGACTCGTTAGATGCCGCAGGCGCGCACTTATTAAGCTTAGGCATTACCTCTACTCACGATGCCGGTATTGATAAAACCACCTGGGAAGTTTACAAAGAGCGCAGCGAGCAAGGTAATTTGCCACTAAGAATAGTCGCCATGCTAAGTGCTGCTAGCCCCGATTTAAAGCACATGCTTAAGGCAGGGCGCTATCAAGATGCAGCATCGTTTATGTCTATCCGCAGTGTAAAAGTATATGCCGATGGTGCATTAGGCTCGCGCGGGGCTGCGCTAATTGATGACTACGCAGATAGAAAAAACCACCACGGCCTAATGCTAGAAACCCAAGCCAAGCTTGAGGAATTATTTACTTTAAGCTTCAAAAATGGCTTTAGCGCCAACACCCATGCAATTGGTGATAAGGCAAATAAAGTGGTACTTGATGCTTATCAAAACGTGTTTAAGCAAACGGGCGGTATGTTACTGCGTAACCGTATTGAACACGCGCAAATAGTCACCCCTGATGACATTCCGCGTTTTAAAGCTCTTAAAATCATTCCATCTATGCAGCCTGTGCATGCCACCTCAGATATGCATATGGCTCAGCAGCGCTTAACCGATAGCCAATTACAAGGCGCATATGCATGGCAAACATTTTTAAAGCAAGGCTCTGTGATTGCAGCAGGCTCTGACTACCCAGTAGAGCTGGCAAACCCTTTTGATGGCCTTTATTCAGCCATTACCCGTATGGATCATAATATGCTGCCTGAGAACGGCTGGCGCGCAAGCGAAGTGCTAAGCCGCGAACAAGCCCTAAGAGCGTTTACCCTCGGCGGCGCGTATGCAGTGCACCAAGAGTTTAAAATAGGCAGCTTAGAAAACGGAAAATGGGCAGACTTTATTTTAATAGACAAAGACTACTTTAAAGCCCCTGTCGATGAGATTTATAAAACACAGGTTTTACAGACTTGGGTAGCTGGAGAATTACGCTATAAAAAAGAATAGCTTATAAAACAGGCAAATTTAAAAATAAACAAAGTAATTACGAATATTTACTAAAGTAATCAAAAAGAGTGTCGATAAGTGAGGGAATTTAAAAAATCTCTTATGTTTCAGGAAGAAAACATGTTTTCAAAAAAACTATCGCTTACTTTATCGGCTCTTTTTACTTTATCACTTAGTGCATGCTCGACTCACCCGGTTTATAATGGTCACGCTTCGCATAATAATATTGGCCATCACAATAACCATAATCGTTACACAGACGTTCATCAGCCACGCGTAAATAACTGGCAGTTCCCAGAAAATAACTACCGCCCTATTAACAGCAGTAAATTATTAAGTAACTATACAGAACAATTAGCAATGAAGCTGATTGAGAATATGAACTACATCAACAGTGGAACGCCTGTTGCTATTACTTCGTTTGTGAATTTAGATGACAATTTACAAACCACGAATATATTTGGTAATCACTTGGCTGAAAGCTTTATTACTGAAATGCAGGAGTTTGGCTTATCGGTAGTTGATTACAAACACACAGGCGCTGTGCATGTAACCCCGTTAGGTGATTTCTCGTTTAGTCGTAATGGTAAAGAAATTAAAGGTTACCCACATATTGATTACACTCTATCAGGCACTCTAACTTACACGAATCGTGGTGTAATAGTTAACGCTCGTATTATTGGGGCAAAGTCTAAAGTAGTGGTCTCATCGGCTAAAGGATTTATCCCAAGCTTTGTTGTTGAGTCACTTTATCCAACTCGTAGAACTGATGGCATTGTTTTAGACGCGGTGCTTTAAAACAAAAAAGGGTTAACTTAAATGTTAACCCTTTTTTTGAATTTTTAGCTTCACGCTTCTTTGACTTTGGGCTGTCGGTAGAGCTTTATAATATGGTACATATTTACCAGCGCTAATAAGCCATTAGTAAACGCAACAGGCACTGCACCAATAGCCACACCGTAAATAGTAAATACAATACAACCAAACATATTATACCAACGCAGTTTTACTACATCGGTCATTGTTAACGATGCAACCAAGAAAGCTGATGCAATATAACCTAAATATTCCCAACTCAATTGTTCTCTCCTACCCTTTAGGTTAGCATTACGCCAATGCTAACGTGTGGCACTTGTCAGTGTTACAACGTTTAATACCAATGCGCAATAATACTCAATCATTTTGTGGGGCTAAACGTGTCGCTACCTGCGCTAAAAAATGCTCATTTACGACTGCATGGATGCAGAAGGTAGAGCAATGCAGGAGCAATTGCCGAGAACGACTAAATAGCTATTTTTTGCCTAGCTATCAACACGTTTTCCTAGCCTTAAAATTGATCACTTAATTAGGCTGATTGGTATAAAATAAAAAAACTAACTTGCTTAAAAAACCTTAAAAAGTATATTGGTTGTAGCCAATAGCTTCCTAAATCATTACACGGGAAATGAAGGTATTACGTACTTAGCAAGGCTAAATACAGTAGCAAGTTAGCGTAAATTCTTAGAACCTTAATAATATCGTCATTAAGGTGTAATAAATAGGACAATTGTCCGAAGAGCATATTGATGTTTCAATACCATTTTTCTAGTTACCTTGTTGAACAATTACTCACTTTTGCAGGGAGTAGCTATCAACAATCAAAAAAAGAAGTGCTGATCCACCAAGATCAACCACTCAGTAAACTTGTGCTGGTGCGCAGCGGTACTATTTCATTTAGTTATGACGTAGGTAACGGACGCCGCCTATTATTAGGCCAATTAGATTGCAACAACACCCTAATTGGTGAAATAGAAGCACTAAACAATAACCCATGTATTTATACGGTCACCTGTTTTAGCGATGTAACCTATAATTTAATAGAGCTTCGCCACTGGCGAGCATTACTACTCGAAAAGCCAGAGCTGAGCTTATACACCGCGCAAACCATTGCGGCTAAATTTCAAGAAAACCAAAAAATTAATTTAGATAAGTTACTGCTGCCTTTAAGCTACAACATAGCTAAAGACTGCTTACTACGAGCCGAGAACAATAACCCAACGTTACTGCGTGCATACCCAACCGTTAACGCCGAAGCAGAGCGCTTTGCAACCACTGAGCGAGCTTATCGTCGCGTAGTTACCGAGCTTGTTGAAAAAGGCTTAGTGCAGCGCAGCTCCCATGGGCTAAAAGCGGTCGATACGCAAAGTTTAAGTGATTACGTAGACAGTTTTGCGCAGCTGTAAAAAAATCAGACACAAAAAAAGGCCGTAATGGCCTTTTTTAGTTTTTATGGTATTTATTAGCACTGCGCTATAGCAATCATTTATTTAAAACGAGTACACAAACACGCCCCCGCGCAAATAAACCCGTACTTAACGCTTTAGCAATTACTTATCTAATAAAATATCTTGGATATTTACTAAATCAGATTTACCTTCAATTATTTCATCTGGCGTTAAACCCGATAACTCATGCGGGAACACTAACCACTCTTCTGACTCATGAATAAAGTAATCTGGCACCATCTCTACTTTTGAGTTTTTAGGCTTATAGTACGGACATGCCACACGAATATCGCGTGGTAAGTTTAAGCGCATAAGCTCAGAAAGCTTTTCTTTTAGTGCAAATATACTGCGACCAGAATCAAACACATCATCAACAATAAGCAGTGAGTCACCGGCATTAGCGTTTTCTACAATGTAGTGTAGGCCGTGTACTTTTATTTCTTTAGATTGCTTGCCAATACCGTAATAAGACGACGTACGCACCGCAATGTGATCAGTCTCAATGCCTTTGTAATCGTAGTATTCTTGCACAGCAATACCAATAGGTGCACCACCTCGCCAAATACCAATTATAAAGTCTGGACGAAAGCCATCTTTATAAACTTGTGCCGCTACGCGGAATGAATCTTCAAGTAGCTGTTGAGCTGTGATGTAGCACTTATCTGACATAGTTTAGAACCCCAGTGGTGAGTATAACATTTGAGTGTAGGCACTTTAGCCAATAATTAAACACCCAAACAGGTATTGGCGAAGGATTTTACCGTAAATAAAAATAAATTGCTTGCCTGCAAATAGCAAAATAGGCACCAATTGGTGCCTATTTTATGTATTAAACGCCTAGTTACGTACTATTAAGCTTTTTCTAACAATGTACGTGCCACTGTGCGCATACCTTGCGTAGTTGCACCTGCAGCCCATTGGCTAGTGCTACCCATATTAAATGCTGCAGCTAAATCAATGTGTACCCAACCTTTACCATCGTTTGGTACAAAGCGAGATAAAAAGCCTGCTGCATTTGATGCGCCCCCGTAACCGCCACCTTTTTGAGCGCGGCTATTTGCCGTATCAGCATATGGAGATGGGCAGTTTTGCTGGTGCCATTTTTCAAGCGGAAGAGGCCATGCAGCTTCCATTTCTTGCGATGCAAAGTCTTCTACTTCGCGTACCAGCTCTTTATCAAGGGCAAATAATGCGTTGTACTCTTGCCCTACAGCAACGAGTGCAGCACCGGTTAGTGTTGCCGCATCTATAATTAGCTCTGCGCCTGTTTCGCCTGCAGCCATTAGGCCATCGGCAAGCACTAAACGCCCTTCAGCATCGGTGTTTACAATTTCAACGGTTGTGCCATTTTTGTAGGTTAAAATATCACCTAGTTTGTAAGCGTGGCCCGAAATTAAGTTCTCTGCACAGCATAAAAACAGCTTAATGCGTTTTTCAATACCGCGATTAATAGCCAGTGCTAAACCCGCTGTTACCGTTGCCGCGCCACCCATGTCGCACTTCATTCCTAGCATACCTTCGCTAGATTTAATTGAGTAACCACCAGAGTCAAACGTAATACCTTTACCTACAAGCGCAGCGCTTACCGGTGCGTTTTCATCGCCTGTTGGGTTGTAATCAAGCTCAAGTAAAACAGGTGGACGCTCAGAGCCACGGCCCACAGCATGAATACCAATCCACTGTTGCTCTAATAACGCATCGCCTTTAATAATTTGGTAGCTTACGTGTTCAGGCGCTAACGATTGAATAAATTCGGCGGCTTTTTCAGCAAGGCTCTCAGGGTAAATGTCATCGGCTGTGCCGTTTACCATTTCTCGTGCCCACGTAGCTGAGGCTTTTAAATGCGCAAGCTCGTTTAGATCTGACTGTGCGTTATCAACAAATTCAACACCATGTAATGATTTAGGTGTTACAAACCCTTGGTAAAAAGCCCATTGGCTTTCTGTGCACCATGTATCGCCCGCAAGCTCAACCTGTTTAACACCTTGGCTTGCAATTGTTCGCGCCGCTTTTTGAACATTTTTTAATGTTTCTTGCTCAGATAAATGAACCGTTGCGCCTTGCTCGTTAAAAGACAACGCCGCGTTTTCGCCCCAATGGCTTGGTGCTGCTTGCTCGCTTAGTTGAACAACAAATTTTTCACTCATGTTAGAATACCCTTACACTTAAATGTGCCACCGAGTTTACTATAGTGAGTACAAGTTCCCAACAGCTTGAGATAAATAACATAAACCAACGCATCTGCAGCGTTTAGCATTGGAATTTAAATGAAATACACCCCAGCTTTACAGCCCGCCACGTTATTAAAACGCTATAAACGCTTTTTAGCCGACCTCCAACTTAACGATGGAACTGAATTTACCGCCCATTGCGCCAACACCGGTAAAATGACAGGTTGCGCAGAGCCAGGTTTTAGCGCTTTTTATTCAACCAGCGATAACAGTAAACGAAAATACCCTCAGTCGTTAGAGCTCACTCAAAACTCCCTCTCGCAATTAATATGCGTTAATACCGCCGTGGCAAATAAAGTGGTCGAAGAGGCTATCAACAACCAGGTTATTACAGAGCTTAACGGCTATGAGCAGCTTCAAAGTGAAGTAAAATACGGCAGCGAAAACAGCCGTATCGACTTTTTACTCACCGGCGACAATAAACCCGCTTGCTATGTAGAGGTAAAATCAGTCACCTTGTTAAGCGAAACCGCACCACAAAGTGGGCAAGGCTACTTTCCGGATGCGCAAACCGTGCGTGGGCAAAAACACATTCGCGAATTAATAGAAATGATCGAACAAGGCCACCGCGCAGTATTACTGTTCGCTGTTTTACACCAAGGTATTAATATTGTGAGTGCAGCAAGCCACATAGATAAAAAATACAGCGACTTATTAAACCACGCGATTAAAAAAGGCGTGGAGGTATACGCTTATAAGGCATCTATTTCGCCAAGTGAAGTAACGCTTAGTGAGAAAGTGGCCTTTAAATAAAAAATTTAACTTGCTTTTAAACTTTATGCCCATATAACTAGGCAAGTTTAAATACCGAAATAACGATTAATAAAGCATCAAAATCAAAATATGAGCCTTTTTAGTCAACACACTGGTTGAAGCTAATTCGATTAATTAAAAAATAAATTTGCCTAGGGTATAAGATTCTGCTATTTATACCGCCGGCTAATGCTGAGGCATTAAATTAAGGATTTAGGAGAGAGTTATGCCAGACCAACAAAGACATGGTTTATTGGCTCAAGCCGGTTTAGAACCATACCAAGAAAAGCCGGGCGAAGAGTATATGAATGAAGCACAACGTGCTCATTTTAAAGCGATTTTAGAAGCGTGGCGTAACGACTTACGTAATGAAGTTGACCGCACGAAATCGCATATGCAAGACGAAGCTGCCAACTTTCCTGATCCAGTTGACCGCGCTGCGCAAGAAGAAGAGTTCTCTTTAGAACTTCGTACTCGCGACCGCGAACGTAAACTGATCAAAAAAATTGAAAAAACAATTATCTTAATTAAAGAAGATGATTTTGGCTTTTGTGAGTCATGCGGAATCGAAATTGGTATTCGTCGTTTAGAGGCGCGTCCAACTGCAGATTTATGCGTAGACTGTAAAACCCTTGCAGAAATTAAAGAAAAACAAGCTGGGCGCGGTTAATTAAAATTAGTTAACTATGTCTCCTACAGCCGTTACCACGCCAAAGCGTGACTATCGCGGTCGATTTGCACCGTCTCCTTCTGGGCCACTTCATTTTGGTTCACTTGTGGCGGCTGTGGGCAGCTACCTTGATGCTAAAGTAAATCAGGGTAAATGGTTAGTGCGCATTGAAGATATAGACACCACCCGCGTGGTTAAAAATGCCGACACCCATATTCTAAATACCTTACAAGCCTACGGCCTTTACTGGGACGAATCCGTTGTTTATCAAACTCAGCGCCTACCTCTTTATCAAGAGGTAACAAATAAGCTGAACCACCAACAATGTGTATATGGTTGTCGCTGTTCTCGCAAACAAATAAAAGCCATGGGTGGCATTTACCAAGGTCACTGCAAAACACTTAACTTATCAACAGAGCAAGGCGCACTTCGTCTTAGCCAACAGCACCCAACATGCCATTTTAACGATTTGATTCAAGGCGATATTACTGTAAATAGTGCATTAGCCCATGAAGATTACATAATAAAGCGCAGTGACGGATTATTTGCCTACCAACTAGTGGTGGTTATTGATGACATTGAGCAAGGTATTAATCGTGTGGTACGTGGCGCCGATTTAATCGAGCCTACAGCACGGCAAATCAGTTTATTTAAACAGCTTAATGCGCCTATTCCCCAATACGCACATTTACCCCTTGCGGTGGCCGAGCCTGGTTTTAAACTCTCTAAACAAAATTATGCGCCCGCTATTAGCACAGACAACCCAAAGCCCGCGCTTATTGATGCGTTTGAATTTTTAAACTTACCTGTGCATAGCCAATTGAATGATTTGTCTGTAGAGCAACTAATGGCGTGGGCTATTAACGAATTTAGCTTAACAGCGGTGCCAAACATACCCGAAATTCAAATTTCGCAAGGTCAGCATCCAAACAGCACTAAATTTACGCATTTAAGCAAATAAAAAACTTAAAAACGGCTTAATTTCAGTCCATCAACTTAATTTTTATACCGCGCTGGTATATGATAGCCGCCTAAATAGAGGCTATTTACAATAAATACAAAGCACCGCACTATAATACCTAATTTATGTGCTTTTTGATTGCGATGACCAGCCAATCATCATTTCTGTAGGAGACAGATTATTATTTCCAAGCTTTTTCAATTTTGCAGGCAAATAATCGGCCCAAATGCCGATGTGCAAAGCACTCAAACAAGTGATGAACCGGTTGTTGTAACACGCGGCGAACATGGTATTTCACGTAAACAATTTAGCCCAAATGCAATCAAAGTACTTTACCGTTTAAAAGACGGTGGTTACGACGCTTACCTTGTAGGTGGTTGTATTCGCGATATATTGTTAGGTCAACAACCAAAAGACTTTGACGTTGTTACCAATGCCACCCCAGAGCAAGTTAAAAAACTATTTAGAAATTGCCGCCTAATTGGTCGTCGTTTTCGCTTAGCACATATTGTTTTTGGTCGCGAAATTATAGAAGTAGCCACCATGCGCGGGCACCACGAAGCGCAAGAAGACAAAAACCAAATTAGCCAATCAAGCGAGCACGGGCAGTTACTGCGCGATAACGTGTTTGGTAGCATTGAAGAAGACGCCGAGCGCCGTGATTTTTCTATCAACGCGCTGTATTACTCTATTAACGATTTTTGTATATACGATTACGCCAATGGCTTAGCGGCCATACAAGCAAAACAAATTGAGTTAATTGGCGACCCAGAAACACGCTACCGCGAAGACCCTGTACGTATGCTACGTGCGGTACGCTTTGCAACCAAGCTTGATATGAGCATAGCGCCAAAAAGTGAAAAGCCAATTACTGCGCTTGCCAGCCTACTTGATAACATACCGCCAGCGCGTTTATTTGAAGAAGTTCTAAAGCTGTTTTTAAACGGTAAAGCCGAAGCTAACTATTTAATGCTACGCCAATACGGCTTGTTTAAGTCGTTATTTCCGGTGCTTGATAAAATTTTAGATAAAAACCCTGACGGCTTAGAAGCGGCGTTTATTCAGCAAATGTTTCAAAACACCGATAAACGCATTAATGCAGATAAAAAAGTAACGCCTGCGTTTATATTTGCTGCTTTAATGTGGTTTCCGCTGCTTGAGCGCACAACTAAAATTAAACAACAAGAACAGCTGTCTTACTTTGATGCCTTTGCTCAAGCCATGAATAAAGTTCTGAGCGAAAATGCCCAGCATATTGCAGTACCTAAACGCTTTACCTTAGGCGCGCGCGACATTTGGCATATACAGCAACGTTTAGATAAACGTGCCGGCCAACGCGCTTACAGACTTACCCAGCAGCCACGATTTAAAGCCGCTTATGACTTTTTATTATTACGAGTGGATGCCGGTGAGCACCAACATAGTGAGCTTGCCCAGTGGTGGACACAATACTTGAGCCTAGATATTAATGGCCAAAAAGAAATGGTAAAAAACCTAGGCCACCAAGGTGGACCAAAACCACGTAAACGTCCGCGCCGCCGCACCACTAAAAAGCCAGCTGAGTAATTGCATGCAGTGTGTATATTTGGGTTTAGGTGCCAACCTAAACTCACCCAAAGAGCAGCTTGATAACGCCGTTTGTGCGCTTAAAAAGCTGCCTCATTGTGAATTTATAAGTGTATCGCATTACTATGCAAGCAAACCAATGGGCCCACAAGATCAACCCGACTATGTAAATGCCGTAGCGTGTATTAAAACCGCGCTTGAACCTGAGCAATTACTTGATTTAACTCAAGCCATAGAGCTTGAACATGGGCGGGTAAGAAAAGCCGAACGTTGGGGGCCGCGTACGCTCGATATAGATACCTTACTGTTTGGTCAGCAAGTGATTAATACCCAGCGCTTAACTGTGCCACATTATGGCCTGTGCGAACGTGAGTTTGTAGTTTACCCTTTACTTGAGCTTGCCCCAGAACTGATTTTACCAAGCGGCATTGCATTAAAAACCATTGCGCAAGACTTACCGCTCAACGACTTACAACAATTACCTCTGTAATTAACCAAGGCTTATGCCTGCGAGGATATTATGTCTAAAATAACCGTTTCTACTTTAAATAAAATGAAAGCAGAAAATAACAAAATCACCGCATTAACCGCTTACGATGCCAGTTTTGCTAAGTTATTTCATGATAACGGTGTGGACGTTATTTTAGTTGGCGACTCTTTGGGCATGGTGCTGCAAGGTGGCGACGATACCCTAGGCGTAACCAATCAAGATATAGCCTATCATACCCGCTGTGTACGCGGTGGCAGCCGTGAGCTTTTTGTAATAGCCGATATGCCCTTTATGAGCTATTCAAACGTTAGCGACACCTGTAAAAATGCAGCAGAGTTAATGCGTGCAGGCGCTAATATGGTAAAACTTGAAGGCGGTGAATGGCTTTACGACAGCATTAAAAGTTTAACGCAGCAAGGTATTCCTGTTTGCGGCCATTTAGGATTAACGCCGCAATCAGTACACGTATTTGGTGGCTTTAAAATTCAAGGCCGCGAAGACGACAAAGCGCAAAAAATGATTGATGATGCAAAAGCCCTAGAAGCCGCAGGTGCCCAATTATTAGTGCTTGAGTGTATCCCAAGTGTTCTCGCTAAACGCATTACCGATGCCGTCACTATTCCTACCATAGGTATTGGCGCAGGTAATGTAACGGATGGCCAAATACTGGTAATGCACGACTTAGTCGGTATTTCGGCAGGATATATTCCTAAATTTTCTAAAAACTTTTTACTGGAAACTGGCAACATGCCAGATGCAGTTAAAAAATATTGTTCAGACGTTAAAAGTGGCGCATTTCCAAGCGCCGAACATGAGTTTAAATAATGCAGTCAATTACTGAAATTAAATCATTACGTAGTCAAATTAAAGCTTGGCGCCAAGCAGGTTTAAGCGTGGCTTTAGTGCCAACCATGGGCAACTTGCACCGCGGCCACTTTTCACTAGTTGAAAAGGCAAAAACAATGGCCGATAAGGTGGTTGTGAGTATTTTTGTCAACCCAATGCAGTTTGGTGCCAACGAAGATTTAGATAGCTACCCACGTACATTAAACGAAGACAAACAAGGCTTAGCCGACTTAAATACCGATATTGTGTTTACCCCAAGCGTAGACACCATTTACCCAAATGGGCTTGGTGAGCAAAGCTTTGTAGATGTACCAGGCGTATCTATGGGGTATTGTGGCGGCACGCGCCCAGGACACTTTAGAGGTGTAGCCACGGTAGTGACTAAGTTATTTAATTTAGTACAACCAGATTATGCATGCTTTGGCGAAAAAGACTTTCAGCAGCTGCAAGTGATTAAAACCATGGTACGCGATTTATCAATTCCGGTTGAAATTGTTGGTGTACCGACCATGCGTGAAGTTTCAGGCCTAGCTATGAGCTCGCGAAATGGCTATTTATCTGCAGAGCAAAAAGCCACGGCTACCGCATTATTTAAAACACTAAACAGCTGCGCTGAGCAGCTCAAAGCAGGTAATACCGATTACAAAGCACTTGAGCAAAGCGCACAGCTTAGTTTAGAGCAAGCCGGCTTAAAGCCAGATTATTTTGAGATAGCTCAACGAGATACATTAAAAGCTGCTACACTTGATGATACACAACTTGTTATTTTAGCTGCCGCCTTTTTAGGCAATGTTAGATTAATCGACAACTTACAAGTTGAGATTTAACAAAAGCGCAGTTCAACGTTAAGGATAAGCATGCAAACATTTATTAAAACGAGTGCCCTCGCCCTTTCATTTTCATTGTTAGCAGCTTGCCAAAATCAAGTGAAAAACCCTGAGTTAAACCAATGCGCACAACAAAACTATCAGTGCGAAAATAGTTGCGATCAGCAATCGATTGACAAAGGTTTAAAACAGCAAGTGTGCTCTGCCAAATGTGTAGAGAGCTATAATCAGTGTAAAGCACAAGCGCAAAAGCTGACTGATCTGTAATCACTTTTTAGTAAGTTAGTCTGTTTTACGCTTTAAAATTTTACACACAAAAAAACCGCTCATTGAGCGGTTTTTTATTGGTTGGGTTTAAATTATAAACCTAACTTTTTAAGCTCTGCTTCTACTAACTTAGCAGATAGTGGTACGTAACCATCTTTTTCAACGATTTTTTGACCGTCTTTAGAAAGTACCATTTTTAAGAACTCAGCTTCAATTGGAGAAAGCGGCTTATTAGGGTGCTTGTTCACGTAAACGTATAAGAAACGAGAAAGTGGGTATTTACCTTTAGCAACATTATCAAGCGTTGCATCTACGTAGTTAGTGCCTTTTTTAGATAAAGGAACCGTACGTACACCCGACGTTTTGTAACCAATGCCTGAGTAACCAATCGCGTTTAATGAAGATGAGATTGACTGTACAACAGAGGCTGAACCTGGTTGCTCATTTACGTTGTTACGGAAGTCACCTTTACACAGTGCTTTCTTTTTAAAGTAACCGTAAGTACCTGATACAGAGTTACGTCCGTATAATTGAATGTCTTTTGCAGCCCAGTCGCCCGTTAGGCCAACATCGCTCCAGCGGTTAACTTGCTCAGACGCACCACATTTACGAGTAGATGAAAAAATAGCATCTACTTGGTCAATACGTAAGCCTTCAATTGGGTTATCTTTGTGTACAAATACCGCTAATGCATCAATCGCTACACGCACTTCTGTAGGCTTGTAACCGTAGCGTTTTTCAAACGCTTCGATTTCTTTTGATTTCATTTTACGGCTCATAGGACCCATGTTAGAGGTGCCTTCGGTAAGCGCTGGTGGAGCAGTAGACGAACCTGCCGCTTGAATTTGAATATTTACATTTGGGTAAATACGTTTGTACTCTTCAGCCCAAAAAGTCATCATGTTAGCTAAAGTATCAGAGCCTACAGATGAAAAGTTACCTGAAACGCCGTTAATTTTTTGATATTCAGGAATTGCGTCGTCAAGAGCAACAGCCTGTGCAGATACTAATGTTGTAACAGCCACACCCATTGCGGCAACTAAGTTTTTAAATTTCATGCGGGGTTCTCCGATTTGTTCGTCCCATTTCCTAACTGTCGTCTACTGTAAAGTGAGTAGATGACAGTTACATTACTCTTAAATGACACTTTTATGACTTTGCTTTTTATTGCCTTTAACTTGCTAAGTTAACAAGCTTATCCTTTGAAAAGTCGAAAGAAAAACACGAGCCTTTACCAAGCTCACTGCTTATATTTAATTTACTATCGTGACGTGTAAGCACATGTTTAGTAATTGCTAAGCCTAAACCTGAGCCACCGGTTGTGCGACTCCTTGCTTTATCTACGCGGTAAAAGCGCTCAGTTAAACGATTTATATGCTCTGGTGCAATACCATCGCCATTATCATTTACACTAAAGTGCGCAAGCCCCTCTTTACGCTGCCAAGTAACAACAATTTTTCCGCCCGCTTTAGTGTAATGTATAGCGTTAAACACTAAATTAGAAAATGCACTGCGTAGCTCATCTTCAGAGCCTTTAATATCAAGCTCATTATCTATATCAAAAATAAGCTCATGGCCTTTGTCTTGGTTTATAGACTGCGCTTCGGTTTTAATGTAGTTGAGCATTTGCGGCACATTTATGGCTTTGTCGTTGTCTTGCCTGCGCGCCCCTTCAATACGCGAAAGAGATAAAAGCTGATTAACTAAGCTGTCCATACGCTTACATTGCTCAAGCATGGTATTTTGCGCTTTATTCCACATTGCAGGCGGTGGCATCATATCGCCATCCATCATTTCAAGGTAACCAGTAACAACCGTAAGCGGCGTACGCAGCTCATGCGACACATTGGCAACAAAGTCTTTGCGCATTTGCTCTAGCTGCTTTAGGCGTGTTACATCACGTACTACCACCATAAGCTGCGTGTTGGCATACGGCATTACCCTAAATTCAAGCACTTGGTCAACAATATGCCCGTTATCAAGCTCTAATGGCTCTTCAAATTCACCGCGCAGCATGTACTTGGCAAACTTAGGTTCGCGTATTAGGTTATCTAGGCGCTGGCCATGATCGGTCGGCCATTGTAGCCCCAATACTTTAAGTGCAAGTTGGTTACACCACACAATGCTTAAATCACTTTGCAACACCACTACGGCATCGGGTACGGCTTCAGCTCCATCGCGAAAGCGACGAATTAAATCGGCCAGTTCATTGCGTTTTTTACGATTACGGTGCTGTAAATGATAAATGCCTTCAAATACTTGTTCCCACGCACCCTCGCCCTCTGGTGGGTTAAAGCTACGTTGATTTAAAAGCCAATCGCTTAAGCGATAAAGTTGATGATAATGCCAGACTAAAAGAGAAGAAGTGCCTAAAAATAAAAGCAAAAATGGTGCACCAATAAGCACACCAACTAATAACAGGGGTAAAAAATAGATAAACAGACGTTTTACTAACGCCTGTTTATTAATAACTCGATACATACACTCACTTTACCTTTGAGTAGTAACTTATGCGTACTCACACCCTAGCTGCGGTACCTTATAATTTACTAGAAAAACGATAACCTGCACCACGTACTGTTTGTACTAAGCGATCATGCCCCAGCGGTGCAATCGCTTTGCGTAAACGACGTATGTGCACATCAACTGTACGGTCTTCTACGTACACATTAGTTCCCCAAACATGGTCAAGCAGTTGCTCACGGCTATAAACACGCTCTGGGTGAGTCATAAAAAAATGTAATAATCTAAATTCGGTTGGGCCCATATCAAGCTCGCTTCCCTCAGAGGTAACGCGGTGCGATATTGGGTCTAAACGCAAGCCATGTACTTCTATGGCTTCTTCTAATGAGGTAGGCGATACACGGCGAATAACCGCTTTAATACGAGCCATTAACTCTTTAGGAGAAAAAGGTTTAGTGACGTAGTCATCTGCCCCTACTTCTAGGCCGCGTACTTTGTCTTCTTCTTCGCCGCGGGCTGTAAGCATAATGATTGGAATTTGGCGTGTGTATTCACTTTGCTTAAATTGCTTAGCAATTTGAATACCGCTACCGCCTGGTAACATCCAATCGAGTAAAACCATATCTGGGTATGGTTCAACCATAGCTGCAATTGCAGAATCGTAATCTTCTGCTTCAATTGCTTGAAATCCATTTTGCTCTAAAACAAAAACTAACATCTCTCTGATAGGAGCTTCATCATCTACGACTAGTACTTTACGTGACATTCCAAATTATCTCTTACGCTATCGAATTAGTTTTCATTATTATGACTAAGTATGACATTTTTATGAAAGTGTAACGTGTAAATTAAAATCCTGGTAAAAAAAACACAAAATAGTGACAAAAAACCTCATTAACGTCATATTTTTAAAACTATTTTGCAAATTACGGTTAATCAAAACATATTTACAAAAAGATGACAGTTTTATTTCTGAGTAGATACTCATGGCGGGATCATTACTTTACTAACACAGTAAAAAACCAGATACGAAACTTAGTTTGCATTGGAAGATGTCACTACGTGGTTAAAAATAGATCTGTTTTTTACTAAGCAGCCTATAAAAAGATCAGATTTTTACTAAGCCGATCGGATTTGGGATCACGGTTATACTTAGTCAAACAACTAAGCACCTGATCTATTGTACAAATAAAAAACGATCTGATTAATTGAGCGCCTAACGTGGCGTAAATTTATGCACTAGTTGGTAAATAAATGATCCGAATGCGGGGCGGTTAGTAAATCAGTGATCCCATTTTATTAAGTTGGTACAACAGTGATCCCAGTACTTTGCGGTATAAAAAAACCAGCTGGATTACGCCAGCTGGTTTTTATAACGGTATTTTTTTAATCAAAGATCATTATTTAATTTGTGGGTCTAACTCACCACTTAAATATTTAAGGTGCATGTCATCAAGTGAAATTGGCTTAATTTTACCTGCTTGACCAGCCGTACCAAACGCGTTGTAACGCGCAACACAAATCTCTGTCATTGCTTTAGTTGCTTCTGCTAGGTATTTACGCGGATCGAAGTTAGATGGGTTAAGCGCCATATGACGGCGAATAGCACCGGTAGAGGCCAAGCGTAAATCGGTATCAATATTTACTTTACGTACACCGTATTTGATCCCTTCTACAATTTGCTCAACAGGTACGCCGTACGTTTCAGGAATTTCGCCACCGTATTGATTTATGATCTCTAACCACTCTTGTGGTACAGACGACGATCCGTGCATTACTAAGTGCGTGTTCGGGATACGTGCGTGAATTTCTTTAATACGATCAATCGCTAAAATGTCATCTGTGGGTGGGCGCGTAAATTTGTACGCACCGTGCGATGTTCCACAAGCAATTGCCAAGGCATCAACATGGGTTTTATTTACAAAATCAGCGGCTTCTTCAGGGTCGGTAAGCATTTGATCGGTAGTTAGTTTACCTTCTGCGCCCACTCCATCTTCTTCGCCCGCTTCACCGGTTTCAAGTGAGCCAAGTACACCTAGCTCGCCCTCTACCGATACGCCACAAGCATGTGCCATAGCCACGGTTTCGCGTGTTACTTCTACATTATATTCGTAGCTTGATGGGGTTTTTCCATCAGTCATTAATGAGCCATCCATCATAACTGATGAAAAGCCAAGTTGAATTGAGCGTTGACAAACACCGGGTGAGGTACCGTGATCTTGGTGCATTACTACTGGAATGTGCGGCCATTCTTCAACGGCTGCTAAAATCATGTGGCGGATAAATGGAGCACCAGCATAAGCACGTGCGCCTGCTGATCCTTGAACAATTACTGGGCTGTTTGTTTTATCAGCCGCTTCCATTATTGCGCGCATTTGCTCTTGGTTATTCACGTTAAAGGCTGGAACGCCGTAACCGTGTTCAGCTGCATGATCTAAAAGTTGTCGCATACTGATTAAAGCCATTGGGGATTCTCCAATTTATCGACAGCAGTCTCCTGCCATCTAGTTTGAACGGATATGTTAGTTTGACGCAATCACTGCGCCACAAAATAAAGCAATTTACACTGCTTAGTTTTGTCTTAATTAACTATTAAATAAGGGTGAGAGGTATTTAATAATTAATCGTTGGTGAGGGTTTCCCCTCACCTTACACGGCTAAATAAATTTATTTAGCGCGCGACTCTAGCATTTCTACTGCTGGAAGTTTTTTGCCTTCTAAAAACTCTAAGAACGCACCACCACCGGTAGAAATGTAAGATACTTTATCGGCAATGCCGTATTTATCAATTGCCGCTAAAGTGTCACCACCGCCTGCAATCGAAAACGCATTAGAGTTAGCAATTGCCTGGGCAATAGCACGTGTACCATTACCAAACTGATCAAACTCAAATACGCCAACTGGGCCATTCCATACAACAGTACCGGCGTTTGCAATAATTTTTGCAAGCTGGCTGGCTGTATCAGGGCCAATATCAAAAATCATGTCATCGCTTGTTACTTCGCTTACATCTTTAAGCGTAGCGACTGCAGAGTCTGAAAATTCATTACCTACTACAACATCAGTCGGTACCGGAATTTCACCATCGTTTGCTTTAGCTGCTGCACATAAACGATTTGCTTCATCCATTAAATCAGCTTCATAAAGTGATTTACCAACCGGATGACCCGCAGCTGCAATAAAGGTATTAGCAATACCGCCACCTGTTACAAGCTGATCTACAATCGTTGAAAGCGAGTCTAAAACAGTTAATTTAGTTGATACTTTAGAACCACCTACAATGGCCACCAATGGGCGTGCTGGGTTATCTAGTGCTTTACCTAGTGCTTCAAGTTCTGCTGATAATAACGGGCCAGCACAGGCAACATCTGCAAATAAGCCAACGCCATGAGTAGACGCTTGTGCGCGGTGAGCGGTGCCAAATGCATCCATTACATACACATCACACAGGGCAGCAAGTTGTTTTGATAAGGCTTCGTCGTTTTTCTTCTCGCCTTTATTAAATCGTACGTTTTCAAATACAACTACTTCGTTATCGGCAACTTCAACGCCGTTTAGGTAGTCTTTTTCAAGGCGTACATTTTGCTCAAGTGCATCGTTTAGGTAATCGGCTACAGGGGCAAGTGAAAATTCGTCATCGTACTCGCCTTCCGTAGGGCGGCCAAGGTGCGACATAACCATTACTTTAGCGCCTTTTTCAAGAGCTAGCTTAATAGTAGGCAGTGCAGCACGAATACGTGCATCTGAGGTCACTTTACCTGCTTTAACTGGTACATTTAAATCTTCACGAATTAATACGCGCTTGCCGTTTAAATCTAAATCTGCCATTTTTATGACCGACATAACATCTCCTTAGTTAACGATACTTGAACCTGAAAAATAAATTTTAAAATTATTATAAAACGCTTACTTAGCCATCATCGCACGTGCTGTATCTAGCATGCGATTGGCAAAACCCCATTCGTTATCACACCAAACGAGTAACTTTATCAGGCGTTTGTGACTAACACGTGTCTGCGTGCCATCAATAATACAAGAATGTGGGTCGTGATTAAAATCAACCGATACCAATGGCTCTTCGGTGTAACTTAAAATACCTTCTAAGCGGTCTTTTGCTTGGGCTTTAAGTGCCGTATTTACCGCCTTTAAATCTACATCGGCATTTACTGTAACACTTAAATCCATTGCCGTTACGTTAATTGTCGGCACGCGAACCGCAATGGCTTCAAAGCGCCCTTCAAATTTGGGTAAAATGCGGTCTATTCCTCGTGCTAATTTTGTATCAACCGGAATAATAGACTGACTTGCAGCGCGGGTACGGCGTAAATCATGATGGTACGCATCAATCACTTGTTGATCGTTCATCGACGCGTGAATAGTGGTAATAGCGCCCGATTCAATGCCAAACGCATCATCTAGCACTTTAATAACAGGCACCACACAATTTGTAGTACACGAGCCGTTAGATACAATAGTGTGCTCGCGTTTGAGCTCATCGTCGTTAATGCCATACACAATGGTGGCATCTACATCGTTATCAGCTGGGTGCGAAAACAACACCTTTTTAGCACCCGCAGTAATGTGTAATTGTGCATGCTCGCGCGAGTGATAAACACCGGTACATTCAAGCACTACATCTACATCAAGGGTTTGCCAAGGTAATTCTACTGGGTTTTCTTCACAAAATAGTGCAATGGTATCGCCTGCAACGCTAATGGTGTCTTCACCAAGTTTTACAGGAAAAGAAAAACGACCGTGGGACGTGTCGTATTTTAATAAATGAGCAATAGCTTCAGGGTCAGCAAGTTCGTTAATCGCAACAATTTTTATCTCGTTGCTCAAACCTGACTCGTACAACGCGCGGACAATATTTCGACCAATACGACCAAAACCATTAATTGCAAGTTTGATTGCCATGAAATATAAAATCCACTCTCTTTACGTGCAGACAAAGGCATCGATGCCCTTTAGATGGCTGTATTGTAATCGACCTTGAACATTATTATAAGAGGGAGCGATTAGAAACTTTAAATTAATAAACCTTTTAATATCAATATTAATAAGCAAAATTAGTTAACAGCATTTATATCCTTCTAATTAAACAATAAAAGTCTTAGTCCTTTAGTCTAATTTATAGAATTAACATTGAATTTTAATCTAATGGGGTTATGTTATTAAACATCAAAAAATTTACCTTTTCTTAAAAGTAAATTATCAAATAAAAGATCATTTATCTAAACTTTAGGTTAGAAAATAAAATGACAACACACACAAAAATTATCATTGCAGATGATCACCCGCTGTTTAGACAGGCATTGTCACTAATGCTTACCTCAAGCTTTACTGACTCTTCATTGCTTGAGGCTCAAACCATTGCAGAGCTAGAACAAGCACTCATTGATACACCCGACATCGACCTTATTTTATTAGATTTAGATATACCCGGTGCGGAGGGGTTTAATACACTAAATAGCATTCGCCTTAAATACCCACATATCGCGGTAGTAGTTATCTCTGGGTTTGAAGAGTCAGAAACAATCAATAAGGCAGTAGAATTTGGGGCTGCTGGTTTTATACCTAAATCCACTCCCGTTAACGACATGGTAGCTGCACTTAATAGCATTATTAATGGTGAGCTTTGGGTTCCCGCTTATGCATTAAAACAAGGAGCCCAGCAAGATAAAGAAGAAAGTAAAATTTCAACTCTCACTAATCAACAACGAAAAATACTCTTTATGCTGGCTGATGGACTACTCAATAAACAAATTGCGTATGACCTAAACCTGTCTGAATCGACAATAAAGAGCCATGTGAGTACTATATTTTTAAAGCTGGGTGTTAAAAACCGTACTCAAGCCGTTATTTTGCTAAACCATCATAAGCATGACTTTTTTACTCACAACACACCTTAAAGAAATGTATCGGATATATAATTTTTTTCTAATCGCTTAGTTAAAAGAGAGCTCATCAGCGCTCTTAACGCAATAGGTTTAACTATTTTACGCAAATATCCGATATCAGCATTCTGCGCCTGTTTTTGCACTGACTCATCCATAGTGGCTGTAATGAGAATTGCAGGTAATGGATACCGGCTTACTGCACGTATAGCTTGAATCAGCTCAATACCATTGTAAAAACGAACGTGAGAAGGGCTGTGTTTTTGGGCCCCGAGTAATCCCGTGCTCGTTTGTGAATCACATGCGGGTATAGCTTCATCTGTTAGCTGATAATCAACCAGTAATATATCAATATCTTCCTCGTGGCTTTTGTAAATAGACATAGCTTGTTGAGCATTTGACGCTATTAGCACATTACACTTCCATGCTGATAGTAAATCCTTCATACCCGCCGTCACGCTTTCCTCATTGTCTATACACAGCACACACACGCCTTGTAAGTTGTTACTCGCCTGTATAGGTTTAGGAGGAGCTAGCTTAGCTACAGACGCTAGAGGTACTTCTACACTAAACGTACTGCCACAATTTACTTTTGAGAGCAGCCCAAGCTTATGGTCAAGTATTTCAGCGAGACTTTTAGCAATATTTAGGCCTAAACCAAGCCCTTTCGGCCCCACTAGCTTGGTTGATAATTGTGTAAACTGCTCAAACACTTGCTGTTGTTTTTCGTGTGGGATCCCGGGGCCATTATCAATTACTTGTATGCACAGGTTTTGCCCTTTCCTGCGACTACCTAATAATACTTTTCCATCGTGTGCATAACGAAAAGCATTACTTAAAAAGTTTTGTACAATTCGGGCAAGTAAAGTTAAGTCACTTTTTATATACAACTTACTCGAAGCACATCTAAAATCTATCGCGTAATCATGCGTTAAAGCTGAAAACTCAAGCTTTAACATAGAGAATAGTTTTTCAATTGGAAATACACTGATATCAGGGGTTATATTACCGCTTTCAATACGTGCTATTTCGTTTAAATCAAGTAAAAGGTTATTAGCAATCTCTAACGAGTTATCTATTTGCTTAATTTGCATGCGCTCTTGATCAGAAACTTTGGCGCTTAAACTCACCGAAGATGAAAACAAACGAGCAGCAGAAAGAGGCTGTAATAAATCGTGGCTACATGCTCTTAAGTATTGGCTTTTTTTAAGGTGGGCTTGCTCTGCTTTTAGTTGTGCTGCAACAAGTTCTTGATTCGCTTTTTCGAGCTCAACATTCGCTTGCTCTAACTCTTTTGTTCGTGCCAAAACGCGGCTTTCTAAATCTGTGTTTTCTTCTTTTAAGTATTTCTCGGCTTTCCTAAACTCTGTTATATCTGTAAATATCATTACAAAGCCCCCGCCTGGGATCGGGTTTCCTTCAATATTAATAATTTTGTCATTAAGTAAACGCCGCTCAGACTGATGCCTGCTACCTGCTTTTAAATACTCTAAACGTTTATTTACTTGAGCCTCAATATCACACACATAACGCTTTTGATTAGTAAGGTTGTATCTAATAAGTTCACTTATAGGGCAACCAATATAAATAAAATCTTTTGGGTAATTAAAAATATCTAGATATTGCTTATTCCAAGCCACTAAATTTAAGTCGCCATCAATCACTGATATACCTTCACTTGTATTTTCAATTGCGCCTTGCAGTACTGAGCGACTAAACTCAAGCTGCTGAGTAGAATTGTCTTCTACAATTTTTGCAACTTGGTCAAAAGCCATATCACGCCCACCTAAACCAAAAGACAATACTAGTTTAGCTGAAGCTGCTCCAAGTACTGGTGCCAAAGTATTCTCAGCATGAAACAGTAATGCTTCATTGTAGGTTTTATGCTTTTTATCTTTGTGCAGTAAGTTGAATTGAGCAAAGCATTCTTTTGACTTTTCAAAACCAATAAAGCGGGCTAAAAGCAATTCGAGTTCACTTATATCTACCTTGGGTTGCTTAGGAAAATGCCGATGATAATTTTTACCTTTATCGTAAAAAAACTTACTTTGCATTTCTTCGCGGATGTTTTGTCGGGTCAACAATGACACTATAAACAATACACTTATATTTAGGCTTAAACCTATTAGGGTCATTACCGTAGTTTTAGGCCAAGTCGTGTTACTAAATAAATGTTCGTAAAAACCAAGCTGTGGGAGTAAATTCCCAAATCCCCAAATTACAAAACCACAACTTATCCCCCAAAACACGCCCTTTTGCGTGGCCCTTGGCCAAAAAAAAGCAGCAACTAATGCAGGTCCAATTTGCGCAATAGCGCCAAAGGCAATTTCACCTAATGAAGATAACGCACCAGGGGGAGAAATAAGTAACATCCCCAGGCTCAATGCTATTACAACAACGACTAGCCCCTTACGAATAAATAAAAGCCGTGATTGAAAATGCAAATAGTCATGGTTTTTTCTAGGTGAAAATTTAAATATAAGTGGGAAAACAATTTCATTGCTCAACATCGTACTCAACGCTATGGTAGATACAATAACCATGGAACTTGCTGCAGAAACAGCCCCTAAAAACGCAAATAACGACAACCACACCTGCCCATAATAGGCGGGTAAAAATAATACATAAGCGTCTGCATTTAGTGACTCGGCATAATTTAACGTGCCAGCTAAACCTATAGGCCCTGCAAAAAATGCAAATACTAAAATGTAAGCAGGTAACAACCAACGCGCTAAGCTACTTGTTTTTCTATCTTTTATTTCAACAAACATGACCTGAAACTGGCGCGGTAAACATAAGCAAGCAGACATAACAATGAATAGTAAACCAAACATACCCACCAAATTACTTGGCTCAAATTGCTGCGCTAATGAAACATGCCCTTTTGACTTTTCTAAAATTTCTAAAGGTGAGTCATAAATTACAAACGATACAAAAAGCCCCACAAGTAAAAATGCAATCAGTTTAACGGCTGACTCAAATGCAATAGCTATCATCACTCCTGGGTGGCGCTCTGTTACATCAATTGTTCTAATACCAAAAATAATTGTAAAGCCAGTTAAAATAACACTAACAATTAAACCTAGCTGCCAAACTGGCAGATCCTGACTTTCTTGTAAGATAATATATGAGTCAATAATTGCTTTAAGTTGAAGGGCTATATAGGGCAAGGTGCCTATTAACGCGACTAATGTAATAATGAGTGCCAAGCTTTGTGACTTGCCAAAACGGGCTGAGAGTAAATCTGCTATTGAGTTTGTTTTTAGTTGCAGACTCGTTTTTATAATTCGCTGTATAAAAGGCCAAGCAAATATAAACAGTAAAATAGGGGCTAAATAAACAGGAATATAATTAAAGGATCCACTGGCGGCTTGTGCGGATGTGCCTAAAAAACCCCACGATGTACAGTATACGCCCAATGATAGCGCATAAATAATAGCATGCTGCTTAGCAACTAATTTATGACGATACTTCCCGCCTAAAAAAGCGATTAAAAACAGTAAGCTTATATAGCCGATGCTTACACTTATTAGCAACCAGTTAGAGAACATAATGAGCTTCTTATGCATGCTATTTAGCACGTTTTTTATTATTAGTAGAGGTAGAATTTACCCTTTTTATAACCTGAATTTAACCATATAGCACCCAACTAAAGAACTAGACTAAAGGACTAAACGCTAGGTGCTAAGTCTTATTACTAATTGTTGCTTTGTCCGGTTTACTTACTATTAGCTGAACAACTAATACAAGGGAATAAGCTAGATGTTCGATTCAAAATATAAAAAACTACTCTTGGCATCTTCGTTACTAACTGCAAGTTCAGCCGCTTTTGCCGGCTACGAAATTAAACTAACTGAAAACGATAAACTCACATTTGGTGGTTATATAAAAATAGACTCTCGTTATGTTGATGGCGATGTAGCTTATCGTGATTTTTGGATTGGGGATGGTACAGCGCTTGAAGAAGACGCCTCTCAGTTTAAAATTTTTGCCAATGAAACCCGTTTCAACACCAAGTATGTCCATGGCGATGTTACCGGCTTTATTGAAATGGATTTTAACGGTGGTGGTGGTAACGAAATAATATCGAACTCTGCAAACCCGCGTATACGTCACGCTTTTATAAACTATCAAGACCTCACTGTTGGCCAAACATGGTCAACGTTTATGAATACCAGTGCAATTCCAGAAGCAGCCGATTTTGCAGGTGCTACCACAGGCCTGGTGTTTATTCGCCAAGGGCAAGTACGTTATAACATGGGTAATTTTCAACTATCGCTGGAAAACCCAGAAACATGGGGCGGCGATACCTCTAACGACAAACTTCCCGATTTAGTCGCTCGCTATAACTTCAAAGATGATTGGGGCAACGTATCAGTATCAGCCCTTGCGCGTCAGCTTAACACTCTCTCAGGTGAACAAGAATCTGCTTTTGGTATGTCTGTGGCAGGTTTAGTTAAAACAACTGGCAAAGATGATTTACGCTTTCAATTTCACAAAGGTGAGCTTGGGCGCTATGTCGGCGCTGCCGCTGCAAAAGATGTATACGATAACGAAGTTGAAGATCTCACTTCGGTACTCATAGCATACCGCCACTTTTGGACAGATACACTTCGTTCAAGCGTACTCTACGGAAAAGTTGAAGGTGATGTGTCTGAGCGCGAACGTACTCAATGGGGCGTTAACGTATTTCAAAATTTAACCAAGGATTTAGTGGTGGGTTTTGAAGTAGGTAACTTCTGTATGGATGAACAAGATAAAGACTCTAACTACGTTCAAGCCACATTGAGATTTGCACTTTAAGCCACTTTACCTCTAATGCTTAGCACCGCGTAACACTCCCAACCAATGTTGCGTTTGGGAGGAGAATACTCTCCTCCCCTTTTTACATTAGAGACAGTCAATCCGAAAAATTTGGAGAACAGCAATGACAGCTTCAATACTTAATGTAGAAAACATATCACTTGCTTTTGGTGGGGTTAAAGCCTTAACCGATGTGAGCTTTTCTGTAAAAGAAGGGTCTGTTTTTTCGATTATTGGCCCTAATGGGGCCGGTAAAACCTCAATGTTAAATTGTATTTCAGGACGCTACACCCCTAATAGCGGTAACATTTTTTTTAATAATAAAAACGTAACAAGTTTGCAGCCAAACGACCGCGCCGATTTAGGCATGGGCCGAACATTTCAAAACCTCGCGTTATTCGGTCATATGTCAGTATTAGACAATATTATGGTTGGCCGTCACCACTTATTAAAAAACAATTGGCTAACGGGTCCATTATATTGGGCATCAGGTGCGCAAAAAGAGGAACTTGAGCACAGACGAAAAGTTGAAGAAGTCATCGACTTTTTAGAAATATCACACATCCGCAAATCTATAGCAGGCACCCTGTCTTATGGTTTACGCAAACGCGTAGAGCTTGCAAGGGCAATGGCCCTCAATCCTAAACTTATTTTACTCGACGAGCCTATGGCAGGCATGAACCTAGAAGAAAAAGAAGACATGGCTAGGTACATTCTTGACCTTAATGAAGAGTTTGGGATTACCGTCGTCATGATTGAACACGACATGGGCGTGGTGATGGATATTTCACATGAAGTAATGGTTTTAGATTTTGGTAAAAACTTAATTTGTGCCAAACCAGAGCAAGTAATGGCAGACCCATATGTAAAACGTGCCTACTTAGGACTCGAAGAAGCCGATAGCGAACCTGAAGAAGTTACCACATTAGAGGAAGTAAGCTAATGACTCACCATGATTCAATTAATGATTTTGAAATGGCCGAACTCAATACCTTTCCTAAAATATTACAGTTTAATGCCCAGCAATGGCCCCATGAAACAGCCATGCGAGAAAAAGAGTTTGGTATATGGAATGAATTTACATGGGAAGATTATAACAACCGAGTGAAGTGGCTCACGCTTGCATTGCTAGATAAAGGTGTAAATAAAGGTGATGCAATTGCCTTGCTTGGCGATAATCGCCCAGAGTGGGTATGGGGAGAAGTAGCTGCACACGCAATGCGATGCCACTCTTTAGGTATTTATCAAGATTCAATGCATGAGGAAGTGGCCTACTTACTCCAAAGTAGTCATGCCACGGTTGTAATAGCTGAAGATGAAGAACAGTGTGATAAATTACTCGAACTAGGCGATGAAATTTCCCACGTAAAATTAATTGTTTACTGCGACCCTAGAGGCATGCGCAAATACAACGATGAGCGCTTAATAGACGTAAATTCACTGTATACACTTGGCCAAACCATAGATAACAGTGAACCCAATCGCTACCCACAACTAATTGAAGCAACCTCCCCAAATGACATAGCAATTTACTGCACAACATCAGGCACTACTTCAAAGCCTAAAATAGCACTACTCAACGGTGGTAATTTTGTTAAACATTGCAGCGCTTACTTAAGAGCCGATCCACGCCAGCCAGGCGATAATTACGTATCTGTATTACCTCTGCCTTGGATAATGGAGCAAGTTTATGCTGTTGGCCAAGCGCTTATTGCACGTCAAATAGTTAACTTTGTTGAAGAACAACAAACATTAATGTCTAATCTTAGAGAAATAGGTCCAAGCTTTGTATTACTTGCCCCACGAGTATGGGAAGGAATATTAGCGGATGTTCAAGCTCGGATGATGGACTCAACTCCACTAAAAAGAAAACTATTTTCTTTTGCCATGAGCATTGCCGAAAAGAGCCAGCTTAAAGGTAAAAAATCGTGGTTTGCAGAGCTTATTTTAATGAGAGCGCTTAGAGACAGACTCGGCTTTTCATATTTAAAATCAGCAGCAACAGGCGGAGCCGCAATGGGCCCAGACACGTTTAGGTTTTTTCAAACCATTGGGGTGCCGTTAAGGCAACTTTATGGGCAAACTGAAATGTGTGGTGCTTATACAATCCATGATCAAAATGATGTTGATTACGATAGTGTTGGTTTTGCATTCGATAACGCAAAAATTAAGGTTATTAACGAGGATGAAGCCGGTGTTGGCGAAATCGTTGCAAAAACAGTGGGTATGTTTACCGGCTATCTTAATAACCAAGACGCATACAATGAAGATGTTAAAGATGGATGGATGCACACAGGCGATGCTGGCTACTTTAAGCCTTCAGGGCATTTGGTTGTTATTGATCGGATAAAAGACTTAGCATGTACAAGTAACGGCGTTCAATACTCACCGCAATACATTGAGAATAAATTGAAGTTTTCGTCATTTATTGGCGAAGCCGTCATATTAGGTAAAAACAAACCTTATTTATCAGCCATCATTTGTATTCGTTTCAGCATCGTTGCTAAATGGGCAGAACAACACGGTTACTCTTTCACAAATTACACTAATTTATCTACCCACCCTGAAGTTTACAAAAAGCTCAGTGAAGAAATACAACGTGTTAATGAAACGCTCCCTGACGCTCAAAAAATACATAAGTTTTTACTACTTTATAAAGAGCTTGATGCTGATGATGGAGAGCTTACACGTACTCGTAAAGTAAGACGCAGCGTTATTGCCCAAAAGTATGGCGATATCATAGATGCGATATACCAAAATCAAAATATAGTTGATATTGATACAGTTGTTGTATTTCAAGATGGCACTAAAACACGCATTCAAACTCAACTTAAAATCCAATCTCTTATTAATACTTCCACAGTTCCCCTCGTGGACAACACTCAGTCTGAAGCACAACGGAGAGCATCATGAACTTTGAATTACTCATTCAGTTAATCATTAATGGGCTTATTGTAGGCTTATTGTATGGCGTCGTCGGTATGTGTTTTGTTTTAGTTTATAAGTCGACACAAATCGTAAATTTTGCGCAGGGCGAATTTTTACTTGTCGGTGCCTGGGTGTGTTGGAGCGTACTTATTTACTTAGAGCTCCCCTTTATTGTTGGCTTTTTGCTCACAATGGCGTTTATGGCTGCCTTTGGTATTTTGATTCAGATGATTGTTTTACGCCCTATGATTGGCGAGCCAATTATTTCAGTCATTATGGTGACAATTGGATTATCTATTTTTTTCCAAGCGTTGATGAAGTGGATATTTGGTGTATCTGCTCAAAGTTACCCCCGAGTATTTGATGCTCAAAGTATTCAAATTTTTGGTCTAAATATAGAGTCAGCCTACTTAATGAGTACGGTTATAGCCCTAATTATTATGGTCGCATTTTACCTCTTTTTTAAACATTCAAAATATGGCCTCGCTATGCGTGCCACAGCATTCAATCAGCAAATTGCACAAAGCTTAGGTATTTCCGTTAAACAAGTGTTTGCTATGAGCTGGGGCATAGCAGCAACAGTATCAGCAACAGCCGGTATTGTAATAGGCATGGTTAACGGGGTTTCAAGCTCTCTATCAATGATGGGAATTAAAGTGTTCCCAGCCGTTATTTTAGGCGGCCTCGACTCGATTGTCGGTGCAATTGTGGGTGGCTTAACAATTGGAGTGCTAGAAAACTTAGCTGAGTTTTTTGATAGCCAATACCTTCATGTAGGCAACATGTACGACATAGCGCCATTTTACGTCCTTCTCATCATACTTTGGTTTAAACCTTACGGTTTATTTGGGACTAAAGATATTGAACGAATTTAATAGCTTACATTTAGCGGCGCGCTGTAAAAATACAGCGCAATGCGCTTATACATAAATTATAAAAATTAGGATCTTTTTATGTCTAGCTTAACTATGCGCCCATGTGGCGACTTTAGAACCAGTTACAAACAAGACAATACTATTTACGAAACTAAAACTATTCGTAATGTAGCTATTATTGCCATTGCACTACTATGCTGCGCACCATTTTTGGTCGATGCATACTTTTTAACGCTGTTTATTCAAATTTCATATTTAGGAATTGCGGCACTAGGACTTAATATTTTAGTCGGTTATACGGGGCAGATATCGCTAGGCCATGGCGCATTTTTTGGCTTTGGTGCGTTTGCCTCAGCCTGGCTGAATATGTCCTTTGGGATCCCTGTTTTATTGTGTATCCCTATCGCAGGATTTTTAACCATGTTGGTAGGCATGTTATTTGGCCTTCCCGCTTCACGTATTAAAGGGCTTTACTTAGCAATTGCCACTTTAGCTGCCCAATTTATTCTCGAAGATTTTTTTGCACGCGCCCAGTGGTTTACTGGTGGTTCAGCCGGTTCATCTGCTGACCCAGTCTCTATTTTTGGCTTTGTGTTTAATACTGACCGCAGCTTTTTTTACATTGCATTATTTGCCCTTGTTTTTATGTATATCTGGGGATGTAACTTAATGCGCAGCCGAGAAGGCCGCGCCTTTATTGCAGTAAGAGATCACTACCTATCAGCAGAAATTATGGGAATAAAACTTAACAAGTACCGTTTGCTGTCATTTGGGGTTTCATCTTTCTATGCGGGTATTGGCGGTGCGTTATACGCGCATTACCTAGGATACGTTTCAGCCGAAGGGTTTACATTATTCATGTCAATCCAATTTCTAGCGATGATCATCATCGGTGGTTTAGGTTCTATTAAGGGCACTCTTATGGGCGTTGTATTTATGGTGTTTTTACCTGAAGTGTTAGAAAGCGGCGTTGGATTAATGAAAATGACTGATTGGGGCAATATTCCTATGGTGGTTGATGGCCTTGCTTACATTAAAGAAATGGCTATAGGCCTAGTCATTATTTTATTTTTAATTTTTGAACCAGAAGGCATGGCGCATCGCTGGGCACAAATTAAAAACTATTGGAAATTTTACCCGTTTTCTTACTAACAAATTACACGACAACAACAAGCTCATTGGCAACACAGCCAAAAAATGAAAAAGGAAATTATCATGCACAATAAATTAAAATTAAGTTCTGTATTTGTATGTTGCTCATTAGCTATGAGTAACCACGTTATTGCTCAAGACTCTGTGTTTGTAGGTCACTTAGCTGATATGTCAGGACCTACCGCATTTGTCGGGAAAAACTATGCTGACGGAGTTCGTGATTCGCTCGCTTACATTAATGAAAATGGTGGTATAAGCGGCACCCGATTAGAATCTGAAACTATCGATTACGCCTATAAAGTACCACAGGCCATCGCCTCTTATAAAAAGTGGTATTCGCGTAAAAAAATGGTCGCAATGCAAGGTTGGGGTACCGCTGATACAGAAGCGCTAATTTCGTTTGTAGCCAGAGACAAAGTCCCCGTATTTTCAGCGTCTTATTCTGGACATCTAACTGACCCGACTGGCAAAAATCCTCATACTAAAAAACCAGCGCCGTATAACTTTTTTTATGGCGCTTCGTACTCAGATTCTTGCCGTGGACTTGTTCAATGGGCGGCCGAAGATTGGAAAAAAAAGGGAGGTAAAGGTAACCCAAAATTTACTCACCTTGGTGCCAACCATCCATTTCCTAATGCACCAAAAGAAGCATGTGCAGAATACGCAACTGAGTTAGGTTTTGATGTACAACCTGCAATTGTAATTTCGATGAAACCAGGTGATTTTAAAGCGCAGTGCTTAAGTTTAAAAAGCTCAGGTTCTAATTACGGTTACATTGGTAACTTAGGTGGCTCAGTACTTTCATTAGTTAAGTCATGTAACACGGTCGGAACCGATATTCAATTTATGTCAAATATATGGGGCGGCGATAAAAAAATATTCAACGCAGCCGGTGAAGGCATTAAAGATTACATTTTTCCTACAATGACCCCTTTTTGGGAAGATCAAGCGCCAGGCATGAAATTGGTCAGAGAAATATCTAAGCAATCAGATCCATCAGGACAAGAGCAGCGTGTACACCATTATATTCGCGGTGTTTGCTCAACATTTTACATGAAAGAAGCAATGGAGTGGGCAAAAGAAAACGGTGGTATAACTGGCGAAAATATTAAAAAGGGAATGTACGTAAAAAAGAACTGGGTGCCTAAAGGCCTTGAAGGTGTGTGTTTAGCTGCTAACTGGAGTAAAGATGATCATCGTGGCGTAAACCAAGTAAACATATATAAAGGCAATTACAACAAAGGTAATGTAACTGCTGAAAAAGTATCGGTAGTAACACTTGAACGCCGTGACGATTGGTTAGGCTACTAATAAATATAAAAATTGGTTGCAAATATCACTAAAGCTCTTTGCAACCAACCTACAAGACTAAATAATTACGGAGTGTGTATGTCATCAGCAGCAAAAAAATTAGAACCCGCCTCACCCATCTTAACCGTAAATAATATAGAAGTTGTATACGATGAAGTTATTCAGGTTCTCAGGGGGGTTAGCTTAGATGTCCCAGAGGGAGAGATTGTTACTTTATTAGGCCCAAATGGAGCAGGTAAATCAACAACACTAAAAGCGATTTCAGGGTTACTTAAAACCGAAAACGGTGAAGTAACTAAAGGTGATATTACTTTTATGGGCGAGCGCATAGATTCTAAAAATGCAGAAGATGTAGTGCGCAGTGGGTTATTTCAGGTAATGGAGGGGCGTCGTATTATCGAAGATATGACGTCTTTAGAAAACTTAAAGCTAGGTGCATTTACCCGAAAGGATTCGCAAATAAACCAAGATATTGAGATGGTTTACCACTACTTTCCGCGTTTGAAAGAGCGAACAGGTTTAGCCGGCTATTTATCTGGCGGTGAACAACAAATGCTAGCAATAGGTCGCGCATTAATGGCGAGGCCAAAGATGATTTGCCTAGATGAGCCATCAATGGGCCTATCGCCTCTACTTGTTAAAGAAGTATTCGCGATAATAAAAAAAATCAATGAAGAGCAAGGCATCACTATGTTTTTAGTAGAGCAAAACGCTAATTACGCGCTACGCGCAGCTAATTATGGCTACATTATGGAGTCGGGAAAAGTGGTATTAGACGGAACACAAGAGCAGCTCATGAATAACGAGGATGTTAAAGAGTTTTACTTAGGAGGTGGTAACGAAGACCGTAAAAGCTTCAAAGATTTAAAGTCTTATAAACGCAGAAAGCGCTGGCTGTAATAAAAACAGTTTAAATAAATTTACTTTTTAGCATGACTTCGGAGCCCCTTATGACTAACTTATTTAACCCAAAAGAAAGCCAATCGCATATAAGCCGAGAACACGATTTATTTGCAAAATTACCTGGCTTTATTTCATATGCAAAGCAAAACAGTCCTTATTACAAAAATATATTAGCCGATATTACTGCGGATAATATAACTAATCGGGAACAATTAGCCACACTGCCCATAACCAGAAAATCATCACTCATTAGCTTACAAAAAACAGCACCGCCTTTAGCGGGGTTAAACTCAGAACAAGGACATATTAGTCGGCTGTTTCAATCGCCCGGCCCTATTAACGACCCCGAAAACTGTGAAAATGACTGGTGGAGAATGGGCCAAGCATTTTATGCAGCTGGATTTAGAGAGCACGATAAAGTGCAAAACTGCCTGTCGTACCATTTAACGCCTGGTGGGTTCATACTCGATTCTGGTGCTCGCGCCTGTGGCTGTATTGTAATACCTGCAGGGCCAGGTCAAACCGAACAACAGCTCGACACCATTGAAGGGTTGAAACCTCAAGGCTACTGTGGAACCCCCTCTTTTTTAAAAATTTTATTAAACAAAGCTCAGCAACAAAAGCGAGATATAAGCAGTATTACTAAAGCATTAGTTACCGGTGAGGCTTTACCTAAAGCACTACGCGATGAGTTTACAGCAGCTGGTATTAATACATTACAAGCTTATGCCAGCGCAGATGTAGGCTTAATAGCTTACGAAAGCATTGCAGATGACGGTTTAATTATAGCTGAAGACCTTATAGTGGAAATTGTTCGCCCTGGCAGTTTAGAGCCAGTAGCCGATGGCGAGGTTGGTGAAGTCGTTGTAACCAGCTTTAACTATGACTACCCTTTAATCCGCTTTGCTACAGGTGACTTATCTGCTATTAAATCAGGACAAAGCAGATGTGGGCGTACAAATTTACGCATAAAAGGCTGGATGGGCCGAGCAGATCAAACAACTAAAATTAAAGGTATGTTTGTTCATCCCGAGCAAGTAGAGCGCGTTAGATTGAGTGTTAGTGGCATTGCTAAAGTCAGATTGGAAGTCACCAACGAAAGTCATAATGATAAAATGCACCTTTTATGCGAAATCAATAAAGATACCAAGAATAAAGATACAACTACACTACAAAACGAACTAGCAAAAAACTTAAAAATATATACAAAGTTAAGTGGTAGTGTTGAGCTTGTGAGCCCAGGCACGTTAAACGATGACGGCAAAGTAATTAATGACCTAAGAGCTACTTCTTAGTCTTATTTTCAACAAGGCTTTGAGCTTGCTAATTAAGTACCTGCTTCAGCAATTTAAAGCCTATACCTCTAAAAGGCAATATATGACTAAAACCGCTTTTCAAGACTGCTACATACAAAGCCTAAGTCATTGTTATGGGTGTGGAAAAAATAACCCTGAAGGGCATCAGCTAAAGAGCTATTGGTTAGATAACCATGAGGGTAGTAAAACAATAGCTCAATTTACGCCTAAACCTTACCACACGGCTATTCCTGGGTTTGTGTATGGCGGTTTATTGGCCTCCCTTATTGATTGCCATGGCACCGGGAGTGCCGCTGCTATAGTTCATTATAAAAATGATTTAGCTATTGGCAGCGACCCATCAGTGCGCTTTGTTACAGCGGCCTTGAATATTAATTATTTAGCGCCCACACCTATAAATAAACAACTAGAACTAATAGGCGAATTTAGACACATAAAAGATAATAAAGTCATTGTTGATATTACTTTATCTGCAAATAACGTAATGTGCGCAAAAGGTGAAGTGATCGCTGTTAAAATGCCAGCCACTTTTTTATAAGAAAAATTAGAAGTTTTTAGGCATAAAGCGAGCTTGCTTTATTGCTTACTGTAGTGCTTTTAAAGCATTAATTATATCTTGCGGCTCTGAGCGGGTGCGGTAATCAACATCAACATAGCGCCAGGTCACTTTACCTTGGCTATCTAAAACAAACGTGGCAGGGATAGGTAAAATACTGCCGTTGCCGTTATTAAGCGACTCTAAATCAAGGCCGCGGTCTTCGCGCATATGATCTAATAAAAATGCAGGTACTTGCCACGCTACGCCATAGCTTGCTGCTACATCTGCATTTTGGTCACTCAGCACGACAAAATCCATATTACGTATGTCGTTTTCGCTCATTGAGCCATCGGGCGCTTGCGGGCTAATAGCCACCAGCTGTGCGCCTAATGCGTGAATTTCAGCTAGGCGTGACTGCAATGCTTTTAGCTGTAAATTACAATAAGGGCACCAACTACCACGATAAAAAGTTATAACCACAGGCCCTTTTGCAAGTAGCTCATCTAATAAAACTTGCTCACCGTGCTGGTTCGGCAGTTCAAAGCGTGGGGCATTTTGATCTAAATTAAGTGCATTTGCCCCTTCTTGAAACGCTTTTGCCTGAGCAATGGTTTCATCAACGCCTTTCATAAAATCAGGATTACCTTTTCGCCCTGCTGCTATTTTTGCCTCGGTTTGTGCTTTTAATGTGTTGCTTTCATCGCTCATAGTATTGCTACCTTCAAATTAATCAAAAACATAAAGCTAGCTTACAGTACGAACATGTATTTGAAATGAAATTATTAATTTAATCAGTTATCTCTAAATCAAACACCACGTTTATGGATGATTTAAAGCTTATTGTTGCCTGTAAATCGTTACTAAGTATTTGAGGAAAAGAGTTATTATCATACTGCGCCCTGTGCATCTTGGTTATAGCTGTACTAAAACCACTGTCATAGTTGTTTTTAGTTGAGCGAATAGTGCGTACTTCACCTACTTTTGCATTGAATGAATCAGCAAGTAAATCCGCTTTTATTTTTGCATCTTTAATTGCTAACTGTGTGGCTTGCGCTTGTAATTGCTCAAATTTTGAAGATAAAAACGCAATATTTTGAATCGCATTTACTTCTTGGTTCAATAAAAAATCGGTTAAATCGCTCACACGCTCAATACTGTTTAGCGTTACTTCAAACGTTCTTATCGCTGCATATTCGCTAAGGGCCTGATGCCCTGTTTCAATATAATCCATTCCTGTTTTTTCAATTTTAACGTTTGAGGCAACTACGTCATCGGCGCTTATTTCAAATTGATTGAGCCCATCTATTAATAACTTCACTTTATTCTCAAGCGCGTTTTTGGCGGCTTTCGGCTCCTTTTTAACACTATTCACCTTAAATAGTATTTTAGCCATGTCAGGCTCAACTAATACCTCAGCAGTGCCTTGCACTGAGATATGACGATTGGCAGGTAAGCTCGAATTAGCACAAGCGATGAGTGGCAAAAAGAGTAGAGCAATAGCGGTAATGAGTTTCACGTCGTTCCTTAAAGTAGTTAGTTAAATAATGATTACGTAACCGTACCTATAATCATACATGTAAAAATGAAAGAAAACTGCCCTTTATTGTAAGCAGAGTTTACCTCGCGCGGCATAAAGCCGCGTCTACAGCCAACCTAGGTTAACTCACCCACTTTTAGCTCTTTACCACGGTTTATTTGGTAGCACTGGGCTAATAATAATTCGGCGGTGGCCTGTGCGTCTGTAAGTGCGTTATGGCAATGATAGCTTGGTAACTCATAACGTTTGCGACACGCACTTAGGGTTAAATCATCTTGTTTTATTTCTGCGCCTTGGCAAATAAGGCGCTTTTTTTCTATGTGGAGGGTGTCGAGTATCAACTTAGGTTGTGCGTTTATATTGGAACCTTTAAGGGCTGCTTTTAAAAACCCCCAATCCAGTATGGCGTTATGAAAAACCAAAATATGGTCACTAAAATCACGGCTTAGCTGCGTTAATATAGTGTGCAGGCTTTGTCCTTTAGCAACGGTGTCTTCCACAATGCCGTGAAAAACAGGACTTTGGTCTAAGCGTTTAACGTTTTTATTAATTAAATGCTGAGACTCACTCATTTTTATACATTGGTTATCTATTTTTACCCAGGCTACCGAGACAATTTCATGCTGGTTTACATCAAGCCCAGTAAGCTCTAAATCAATCACTAAATAGCGTTGCGTTAACGCATTTTGACTTAAAAGATTACGCCTTTTTATATACTTACTGAGCCATTTTTTTACCACAGCGCTTACCTCTTGTTACAAACTGCCACGGGCAAATTTAAACGCCGCAGCTTGCTGCGCTTGTTTTACTAAATAAAAAGCCTCTTTAAGCTGATGGCGCTCTAATGAACTTAATTTATCGGGGTTTATACAGTTACTTGGCAAACCTTCTTCGTTTATTTGCGTACTAAAACGTAACTGAGTTAAAAATCGCCAGCAATCTTTTAAATTATAAATATCGTCTCTATTTAGCAGTGAATGCTTAAGTAAAGCATCTAAGCGCTCTTGGGTATTGGCGCGTTTTATGCCTGCTTTTAACGCATATAAACGCACTATGTCGTTAATGATCACCACACCACTTTTTTTTAAATCAATGTATTTATGATTATTATCATTTTTTTGCGTTTTAAGTTTATTAAACAAGCCAATAGGCACTGAGCTGGCTCTTATATCGGTTGCCATAGCAGCATAAAATAACTCATCGCGCGATATTCTATTTAGCTGCTCGCAAAAACCACTATACAAAGCGTTTGAACCTTCAATAAAGCGCAAATCAAAAAATATTTTACAGTTAAGCATGGCACTTGGGGTTGGGCTTTTTATCCATTTAAAAAAGCGCTCACACCACTGGCTTACACTCATTCTGCACTCATCACTGCTGGCCATTATATTACCTGGGCAACGTCTAATTCCGCACTCTACTAGCTGTTCACAAACAAACTCCCCCATGTGTTTAAAGTAAGCTTGATGCTCGTCGCTTAAGTCATCGGGCAGTAGTAAGCCGTTGTCTTGATCTGAGTGTAGGGTTTGCTCTTCGCGTGCTTGCGAGCCAAAACATATAAAGCAAAAGCTGGTGGGCGCTGCGCCATTTTCTTCTTGAAATAAATGAATAAGACGCGAGGTGAGTGCATCGGTTAAGCCGCTGAGCAACTTACCAATTAGCGATATATCTTCTATGTTGTACGAAAAACTTCGCAGTAACTCAGGGATTTCGCCTGCATAACGTTTTAAATCGGCAATGCTGTGGGCTTTATAAATGCGACCAATAAGCTGCACAGGGTCACTTTTTTGCTGGCGCAGTAAATCGGTACTGGTAAGCATACCCAAAGGCTTGTGGTTTTCATCAAGTACAGGTAAATGATGAATATTGTATTTAAGCATTAAATGCAAAGCAGAAAACACCCGATTGTTTTCAAATATAAATTTAGGCTTTGCACTCATTATGCTGCTAACCGCATCTTGCGGGTCGACTTCGTCGGCCAGTACACGGTTACGTAAGTCGCGGTCGGTCACTACGCCAACTAAAATGGCGTGTTCGGTGATCATAATTGACGATACACCGTGTTTTTTCATTTTTTTAGCGGTTTGCCTAATACTGGCATCGGGGGCTAAGGTTATGGCGGTGCGGGTCATCAGCTCAGATATTCTACGCTCAGACCAGCTATCGTTTTTACTTTTATAATGTGATGAAAGTAAACGATTGGCGTGCGCGCGTACAAAATATTGCTCAAACGGTTTGTACTGATGACGTAAAAAGTCAAAGTGAGTTTGCGCAAGCATATACACTATGCCCTCTTTTTGTACCTGTAACCTATTTTGAATCGCCTCTCCTGTTAACAAAGAAGGATAGCCAAAGTAATCCCCCTGCGCTAAACGCTTCACTACATCGCCTTTTGCATCCACTAGGTCGTATAAACCAGAGCGAATTAAAAAAAGCTTTGGGGTTTGCGTTTGCAGCCACTGCGCTTGGTTTTCTCGGGTTAAATAAACACTATCAATATGGCTTACAAAATACTCACACGCACTGTCGTGTAGCATGCTAAATGGCGCCTGCATACACACAAACTGGGCAACTTCCTGCTGCTCTACACTCATTGCTGTACTCTTAAAAAGTATACACAAAACCTAATGTACTCATTATTTGAACAAATAAAAAGCCCGACTAAAGTCGGGCTTTTGGTGCTTTATTTTTAAGTAGGCTTAGCGCATTAATGTGCGTGTGCTTCACCTGACCCTTTAGGATTACGAATACCTTCCACCATTTGTTGTATTTCAAGCGGTGTCGATTTTGTTAATTTAAGTACGGTTGCAGCAACCACAAAGTTAATTATCATTCCCACTAAGCCAATTCCTTCGGGTGAAATACCTAAGAACCAATTTTCTGGGCTATTAAGCTCAGGGCTTACAAATTTAAAGAAGATAATATACGCAGCGGTAAAGCCTATACCGGTCACCATGCCAGCAATTGCGCCTTCTTTATTCATTGTTTTAGAGAATATCCCCATAATAATTGCCGGGAAGAAACTCGCCGCCGCTAAACCAAAGGCAAAGGCGACCACCGATGCAACAAATCCAGGCGGGTTAATCCCAAAGTAAGCCGATATAACAATGGCAATCATCGCAGCTAACCGTGCAGCGAGTAGCTCTTGTTTATCACTTATGTCGGGTTTAAGGGTGCGTTTAAGTAAATCGTGTGACACTGAGGTCGAAATAACCAGCAATAACCCTGCTGTGGTTGAAAGCGCAGCAGCAATACCACCGGCCGCAACTAATGCGATTACCCATGCTGGTAAATCAGCAATTTCAGGGTTAGCCAGTACCATAATATCGCGGTCTACTTTTACTTCGTTTGCGCTTGTTGGGTCTTCTACCTTGCCGGCGGTGTAAAACATTTTGCCGTCGCCGTTTTTATCATTAAAGGTAATTAAGCCCGTGCGTTCCCAGTTTTTGATCCACGCTGGTGCTTGTGCGTATTCTGTACCGCTACCATCTTTACCGTTAATGGTGTCAATCATGTTTACACGTGCAAACGAGGCAACGGCCGGTGCAGTAGTGTAAACAATGGCAATAAATACCAGTGTCCACGCTGCTGAAATACGGGTATCTTTAACGCGAGGCACAGTGAAAAAGCGAACAATTACATGCGGTAAACCAGCAGTACCCACCATTAACGCGCCGGTAATAGCAAATACGTCAATCATGCTTTTGGAGCCTTCGGTGTATTGTGCAAAGCCCAGCTCTGCGCTTAACCCGTCTAGCTTATCAAGTACATACATGCCTGAGCCATCACTCAATGTGGCACCAAAGCCGGTTTGCGGGAAGAAGTGGCCTGTCATCATCATTGAAATAAAGATAGCGGGCACAAGGTAGGCAAACACAAGCACACAGTACTGCGCTACTTGCGTGTAGGTAATACCTTTCATGCCGCCAAGTACCGCATAGAAGAATACAATCACCATTCCAATGTAAACACCGGTTTCAATTTCTACTTCTAAAAAGCGCGAAAATACCACGCCTACGCCACGCATTTGTCCAGCGATGTAAGTAAAACAAATAAAAATGGCACACAAAATAGCAACAACACGTGCTGTTTGTGAGTAGTAACGGTCGCCTATAAAGTCAGGTACAGTGAATTTGCCAAATTTACGTAAGTAAGGCGCTAAACACATAGCGAGTAATACATAGCCGCCAGTCCACCCCATTAAGTAAACACCGCCATCGTAACCTGCAAACGAAATAATACCCGCCATTGAAATAAACGACGCTGCGCTCATCCAATCGGCTGCGGTTGCCATACCATTGGCAAGCGGAGGTACGCCGCCCCCTGCCACGTAAAACTCATTTGTAGAGCCTGCACGCGCCCAAATTGCAATGCCGATATAAAGCGCAAAACTTAAACCAACAATTATAAATGTGAGTGTTTGAACATCCATTACCTAGCTCCTATTCGTCTACGCCGTATTTTTTATCTAACGTGTTCATTTTGAAAACGTAAACAAAAATCAAAGCTACAAAGGTGTAAATAGCGCCCTGTTGTGAAAACCAGAAGCCAAGTTTAAACCCAAAAAAACGTACTTCATTCAGTACATCTACCAGTAATATGCCAAAGCCAAATGAGACCACAAACCACACTGCTAGTAACTTAAACAGTAGTGAAATGTTTTCTGCCCAATAAGCTTTTGCTTGTTCTTCATCTTTAAAAGCCATTTTTATTTTCCCCTTTAAGCATTGCATAATTGCAATGAGTGGTTTTTTTATAGTCGGTTATTAATTTAGCAACGCGGCGTGAAGAGTGAAGTGAGACCATAGTCGTAACAGCCTGTTAACGTTTACGTAAACTGCAAATGCAATTGTATTTAAAAATACAATTACACATAATTTTCAGTAGGTTAGCTTTTACCAAAGGGCGTTAACGGCAAAATTTAAGTGGCTTTGTGTAAAAATGCGACATTAGTCTAATAAATCACCAGAAATGTAAATAATCATTTAAAATCAATACAATAAAAACAACGTTAATATTTTGCATAAAATTGTGCACGCACACTTAAAGTTATCTCTGGTATTGTGTGTGGGTATAAATAATAAGGTTTAATAACAACATGACTGCTGTACTGATTTTTGTAGCATTAGGCTATATTGGGGTGCTGTTTTGGCTTGCTAATTGGGGCGATAAAACAACACCACTTGCTAAACGGATTAGCCATCATCCTTTTGTGTATTCGTTATCGTTAGGGATTTATTGTACCTCGTGGACGTACTATGGTTCGGTTGGTACCGCTGCCACCAGTAGTTGGAGCTATTTACCCATTTTATTGGGACCTTCATTGTTGTTCTTTTTTGGCCAAGGCTTTTTACGCAAACTGGTATTAGTAAGTAAAAAACAAAACATTACTACCATTGCCGATTTTATTTCTGCCCGCTACGGTAAACGTCAAACTAGTGCAATACTGGTCACTGTTATTGCCCTACTTGCTACCATTCCCTATATTGCGCTGCAGTTAAAAGCACTCAGTACCAGCTTTTTGCTTTTGCAAAACAGCAATCAAATATCTGGCGAAATGCTTACCCTCACCGCCACGTTAATTATGGCGCTGTTTGCAATATTTTTTGGTACCCGTAAGGTAGATGTTACCGAATACCGCTCTGGGCTTATGCTAGCAGTCGCCTTTGAGTCTATGATAAAGCTCATTGCGCTTATTGCCGTCGCTGGCTTAGCCTTGTACACCTTATTTAATTTACCCACCCTTAGCGGCGATAAAGTCACAGAGTCGATTTGGCAACACTGGGGCAACTTTAACTTTTTTAGTTTTAACTTTATTGGCCAGTCACTTATGGCTGCCGCGGCCATAATTTGTTTACCACGACAATTTCATGTCACCGTGGTAGATAACCAAGACAAACGCCATTTATTTACTGCTCGCTGGGCTTTTCCGCTGTATTTATTACTCACCGCCGCGATGATAATTCCTATTGCTACTGCCGCAATTCACCCAAGTATTGGTAGCAGTTTTTCACCCGACAGCTTTGTATTAGCACTACCGCTTATTCACGACCAAGCTTTTTTAAGTACCTTTGTATTTATTGGCGGGCTTTCTGCAGCCACCGCCATGATAGTGGTGGCCACACTTACGCTTAGCACCATGATCTCTAACGATGTAGTGCTGCCGCTTATGCTACGCCGTAAATTTAAGCGCAACTTAATTACCAGCAGTTATAAATCGCAAATTTTGTTAGTTAGGCGTTTTACCATAGCCGGCATACTTATATTGGCTTATTTTTATCAGCAATGGTTTGGCCATGGTAGTGCGCTGGCTAGTATGGGGCTGGTGGCATTTTCGTTAGTAACGCAGCTGCTCCCGGCTATTGTGGGCGGGCTTTACTGGCGAAAAGGCCATGCTTATGGTGTATATGCGGGGCTATTAGCGGGTTTTATTTGTTGGGTATTATTTTTAATGATGCCAATTTTAGATGCCGGCAGCGCGCTTGATAGCGAGCTTCAGCAAACACTTATTACACGCGGCACTCTGATTGCCTTATTTGCTAACATTGGTTGTTATATTAGCTTTTCGTTAGGGGCAGAAGAGCGCTTGATAGATAAAATTCAGGCCGCTGCATTTGTTAACCCTAAAGATCAGGCTATTTTATCGCGCCGCTTAAACAAAAATGTTAAAGCCACGGTTTACGACTTTAAAATACTGCTGCAAACCTTTTTAGGTATTCAGCGTAGCCAACAAGTACTGGCGCACTTTTCACTTTCGCACCAGCTAAGTGACAATAATGCCCACCCCGAGCCCGAATTTATAGCCTACTGCGAGCGTGCGTTAACTGGGGTGTTAGGGGCGTCTTCGGCGCAGGCGCTAATCCGTACGGTTTCATCGGGTAAACGTATGGCCTTTGAAGAGGTGGTTAACTTTTTTGACGAAACCACACAAGCATTGCAGTTTAACCAAAACCTGCTGTATACCTCGCTCGAAAACTTAAGCCATGGTATTTCGGTGGTCGATAAAGATTTAAAACTGGTGGCATGGAATAAGCGCTACAGCCAAATGTTTGGCTACCCTGACGGCTTTTTAGAAGTGGGGCAACCCATTGAAGATATAATAAGGTACAACGCAGTACGCGGTGAATGTGGCCCAGGCGAAATAGAGCGCCAAGTAGAAAAACGCGTTCAGCATTTAAAAAATGGTAGCTCGCATCACTTTATTCGCCACCGCCGTAATGGCCAAGTGTACGAAATGATAGGTAACCCCCTACCCGATGGCGGCTTTGTAACGAGTTTTTCAGACATTACAAACCATATAAGTACGCAAAATGCGCTTGAAGAAATTAACATGGATCTTGAAAACCGCATTGAAGCGCGAACCCAAGAAGTGCAAACCATTAATAAAGATTTACAAGCACAAATAGATAGCCGAGTAAAAACAGAGCAAGCACTTACTTTAGCCAAGCGCGAAGCAGAGCAAGCCAACGACAGTAAAACGCGATTTTTAGCACTGGCAAGCCACGATATTTTACAACCCCTTAACGCGGCGCGTTTATACCTTGCCGCCATTGATGAAAAGCAGCTTGATACAACTAACCAAAATAGTTTTAATAAGCTTGGCCACAGTTTAGACTCAACCGTGCATTTAATGTCGGCCTTACTAGAAATTGCCAAGTTAGAGCAAGGCGCAATGACCCCAACTCCACGGCACTTTTGTATAAACGATATACTTATGCCACTGCAAAGCGAGTACGCTATTTTATCAAGCGATAAAGGCTTAAAACTAACCGTGCGTTCAAACGCACAAATTGTGCATAGCGACATTACCTACTTGCGCCGAATTATACAAAACTTGGTGTCTAATGCGGTTAAATACACCGAAACAGGGCGAGTATTAATAGCATGCAGAAACCGTAAACATAATTTACGTATAGAAGTATGGGACACCGGCCCAGGTATTAGCCAAATAGAACAAGCTAAAATATTTAACGACTTTTACCGTATAGAAGCCGGTGATAACAAAGGCGTTGGTTTAGGGCTTGGCGTTGTAAAACGTATGGCCGATTTACTTAGCTTAGAGCTTGATGTGCACTCAGAGCCCGGTAAAGGGAGTCGCTTTAGTATTGAAGTACCCTATGGGGATGCGCAATTTGTACAACAAAAAGCAACGGCCAGCAGTTTAGTAGAAAACCGCGACGCGATTAACATAGTCGCGGTAGACGATGACCCCGAAAACCTAGCAGCAATGGCCAGTTTACTTAAAAAGTGGCAAGCCAATTACACCTTGTTTGACGATGTAAATAAAGTACTCGCGCACGCTAAACAGCACACAGCGCCCGATGTAATTTTAATGGATTACCAATTAGGTAATGATTGCGATGGTATTTCGCTTATAAAAACACTGCGTGATACATGGCAAAGCGAAGTGCCCGCCATACTTATAACTGCCGTACGCGACACCGAGCTTAAACAAGAAACTAAAGCGGCTAATATTCATTATTTAAGTAAGCCTATTAAGCCAGGTAAGCTTAAAGCTTTACTTAATCACAGCACGTAATAGCCAATTAGCAGCAAAAAATAAGCCCAGCATTAGCTGGGCTTATTTATGTGCTTAACCAAGGCGTTGGAACCCTAAATTATTAGGCTGGTTTGGCTTGGCTGCGTAGTTTTTGAAATAACCAACTAAGCCCCACTAACGACAAGCCTAAGCCAATAAACGACAGCGCTTTTAAAAGCCCCGTTAAATTAGCCATGTCCACTAAGAATACTTTTAAAATAACCGCTGCCAATAATCCTAACCCTATCTTTTGGATTAATAGCTGATTTTTTAAATGCCCTAGCACCACAGTAATAGCCCCTAACACAAGCCAAATAACCGAGTAGCTATAAAGCTCTGCGTTGCTTGCACCTGTTGATAAGTAAATATAAGGGCCTTGCCAGTATTGGCGTATAAAGCCATTAATTGCCAACACACTCAATACACCCGCTACTGTGAGTATAAATGGCGCAGCTTTTGTATACAGCGGTTTAATTAACGTATAAAGCCAAAGCACGAGACCCGCAGGCACTAACCAAAGCAAAAATAGCCAATTAAATACAAAATATTCGCCAATATAAATAGAGCTTAAAAATGGGTTGGCGTTTAGTAAGATACTCAGTGCAGTAACACCCGCAGCACCTGCCAATGCCATGCCTGCCACTTGGTATAATTTAGCTAAGCTACCGGCAATACGAGCACGGTGTAAATATACACAACCCAGTGCAAGCCAATTACAGGTGAGTAAAGCTTGTTCGTAAAAGCTCAAAGAATCAAACTGCGGATAGTGCCCTACCAGTTGATAGCTGGTTTCGGTGGTAATAAATAACGCCAAGCAATGCAGCGCTGCGCCTTCAAGCCAAACTTTTAACTGCGATGCGTTAAAGCATTTGGCTGCAGTGTAAAATAACACCACACACAAAGGATAAACTACTAAGCTCCAGTGTACACCCAATACACTAAGCGCCTCGTAACTTGGGGTCCACGGTGACAGTGTTAGGCGAAGTAGTAATGCAGCCACCAGCGCTTTAATAGGCCAATGTGGCATAGGCACCCGATAGCGGTTTATTAACACGCTAATAAGTAAAACTTGAATAGCCAGTGCAATGGTTAGACCGCTGTCATTTAATAACATAGTGATAGCAAGCGTGATGTTGGCATTTGCCCCCACCCAATATGTAAAGCGCTGAAAAAGCGTTGCGCCACCTATTGCGCACTTAATTAAAATGGCGCTACTTGTAAGTAGTATCACTGCCCACAATGGATAGGCTGTGGCCAACGCATGGTTTGGGATTATAGCGTATAAGGTGGCAATCATTATAAATACGCTAAACGAGGCGGTAATATGAAAAGCCAATCGTTTAGGCTGCCACTTTATACCAAAATAAAGCCCATATACGCTGAGCGCTAACCCTAAAAAGATAGCGCCACCATATTGGTGCCTAAATATAAATAGCGAGTCAGAATAATCAGCATAATAAGAAGGCGTGCTTAATAGCCAGGGTACAGCTATTAACATTGCCACCCCTTGCCATAAATCCCAGCGGCTATTTTTAAGCACTAAAAACAGCAATGTTAATATGCTTAACGCATTTATTATTTGCCACTGTAAGTAGTTATTACTATCAAAAAGCATAGCCAGTAACAAAGGGACAATACAGGCAAGCATTAAAGGGTTACTAGGGAGTGCATTTATTAGGCGCTTTAAACTATGTGGGCGAGTTTCAACAACCGCAAGTTTTAACCCCAAACGTGGCACGGCAATTAAACCAATAACACTTAATAGCCCATAGGTGCCCATAAGCCAAATGGTGCTGCTGTTAGCTAAAGTAAAGCCAACAACATACCAGCTCAAATGCCCCGCCCAAAGTAAATACCACAGCCATGCACGCTGTACTTTATGCGCGACCAGCGCAGCAGATAAGCTCACAAACCCAATGTACATATAAAGCGCAAATAAATTATTGCTGCCAGTGTTAATCAGCACGGGGACACAATAAGCACCAATAATACCTAGTACGGCTAATACTGGGCCAAGCATTATTGCCATAGCGCTCGCACTTATGGCAATAACCCCAAGGACAACAAATGCTGTTAAGGGACTGATCATGTTATAGCTGCTATACGCTAATAAGGTCAGTGCAAAGCACGTAATAACCCCCCCACTGGCAAGCGCTGCAGGTATATAGTTATTAAACCCTTCAAATACACTATTTTTGTAATGCATATAAGCTGCGGCTGCAATTAAGCCACCACCAAATACACCGCCTAGGGTTAATCGCATTGCAGGAGAGAGCAACCCGGCTTCTAAACTGTACTTTGCTAAAAATATACCGCCTAGCGCCAATGCGATTGCGCCTGTCCAGGTCATCCAGTTTTGTTCAAAGTCGCTACGCAATTTTTCAAAAAAAGAAGTAACAAGTGTGGGTTTGAGATTTTTACTGCCTTGCTTATGTTTACTGGCAGAAGCATTAGCGGGAGGCTTTATTGCTGAAGCTGGCGTTTTTACCTGGTCACGAGGCTGACTTGGCTGATTGGATTGATTAGGACTAACTTGATTAAAAGTCGCCTCATTGCTATTTGCTTGGGCCGTGTATGCATGTTCAGCTGTGGAGCAATCGGTGCTTTTATCGGCGTCTTCAGCGTGCCTTTGTGCGTTGTTAGCTAGTTCTAAACTAAGTACTTTTGCTTTTAATTGGGTAATTTCTTGCTTTAAATTACTAAGCTGTGCAATTGCGACAATACCGCAAATAGCACCGGCCATTATTGCAAATGCAAATAAACCCACTATTCCTAAAAACTCATCCATGGCACGCTCTTTTTATTTATTATGTTATGAGTGTACCTAAAATTTTTAAAAGTTATAGCAATCTGCTTATATATGGGTTTATTTAATGTAAACAAAATCACGCTACAGCTAGGCAAAAAAAAGCCCCAAACAATAAAGCTTAGGGCTTTTACTTTCTAGAACGTGTTACAAGTTGCTTATTCTACGCTGTCTGTAATTGTGCGCGTTACACTCATTTTAAAGCCTGAACTGGTTGTCTCATCGTGCTCTAAAATTAAGATATAGTTACCTTCTTCGGTAAAATCTATATCGCTTTGTTGAATTAACACTATTTGTTGGCCGTTATCTTCGTATACGGCATACACAGTGTAAGCTTCATCATCTACATCAATTTCTTCTTGATCGTATCTATCTAAGCCATCAATTACATTGGTGGCGTCATCAACAGTTTCACCATTTAAGGTAAAGTACACGTCAACTTCGCTTACTGTTTGCCCTGCGTAGCTTTCAATTAGGTTAACAACCGAAATAGTATGGCTGTAGCTGCTAGGTGTTAGGTTTTCCTCAACACTCATCATGCGTAAACCATTATCGACATCGTTGTAAAAAACGCCTACCGCACTTTGCTCGCGCTCTAGGGTCATTAAAAAGTTATCGGCAAGCTTAGTGCCCTCTTCGTCGTACATTGCAACGCTGTAACTGTTTGGCGAAAGCTCAATGTAATCGGTGTAGGTATCGCTTGCTACCGTATTAGTATCGTTAACTGTAGTGCCACGGGTCGTGCTAAAGCTAACTGGCGAGTAATCGTCAACGGTATTTATAAAGCGCAATTGGCCTAACGCTGATTGGTGCTTTAGTGCTGTAACATAGTTATTGTCAGTCACAATATCGAGCGTGATACCGTTTTCTTCTGTTGCATAGCTTGGGCGGATCATGGCTACGTAGCTTTCTTCATCGTAAAAATAAACCGACTCCGACTCATACACTACATCAGTGCTACCTGCCTCAGTGATATAAATTGTGTAGTAACCCTCATCAAGGGTTTGTAAATCTAGTTCACTTAAATACTGTGTTGATGTAAATAGTTCAGCACTTTCAAATACGCCATCATCGGTTGCTAGGTAAATATCGTAGCTAGTGTCTTCACTGGTGATATTGTAAAAACCTAAGTTAAACTCATCTGTATCACTTGAAATGGGCACGCTTAGCTCTGTGAACGTAGGTTCGTCAAAGTTACCGCTCATTACAATTAGTTCGGTTTTGTCACCTTTGATTGATACTTCTTGTTCGCTAATTGTAATGTAGCTGTCGTTTGCATCTAAGTATTCAAAGCTTAAATCGTAAGTGCCGGTGCTGTAATTATGACGCGTGGTTACATCAGCAAAATCAGTGCCTGAGCGCTCAGTTTCGTCTACAAATAAACGCGTATATGGGCTGTTATATGAGCCGTTATATAATTGTACGTAGCCTGTATCACTTGAGTCGTCGCTGCCGCCACAACCAACTAAAATAGACATTAAACTTAGAGGTAAAGCAGCTTTCAACAGAGAGTTGGTCATTAAAGTTTCCTTATTATTAAAATCACTATTATGACTTCTTTGCTGCATTTTAATTTCATAGTTTACAAAGTATTACCCTCGCTGACAGTTCTTTACGAAAACGTTTAAATGTGTAATAAATGTGCAAATAATAAGGATATTTGCGTAGAAAGCTTAAGGGGCTATTTTATATTGATCTCGGCCATTATTTTTAGCAACGTATAAAGCCATGTCTGCCCGCTTCATTACCTTGTCGAGGGGCTCGTTAGCGCTTTGCAGCGCCATACCAATACTTACGGTAAGCTGTTTGACCTGTTTAACTTTAATATTGTGTGCAATGTCTATTAGTTGCCCACAAAATTCAGCCGCTTGGCTTATATTACCGGTAGGCAAATAGCCGCCAAACTCCTCACCGCCTAAACGAGCAAATACTGCATTATTAACAAATGCACTATTATACTTAGTAGCTAACTGCTGTAGTACTAAGTCACCTTCATCATGGCCAAACTCATCATTAATAGCCTTAAAATGATCAATATCTATAATTAAAATAACGTAAGGCGTACTAGGGGCAGTTTTAACATGCCGATAAAAATAGCGTCTATTATGTACTTGTGTAAGATCGTCCGTTATCAACTCGTGCGCTAAACGGTTATGTATACTTTGTACAAAACGCATGGTCTTAAATAACCCATAGGCGGTAAAAAGCATTCCCATGGTTCTGCATAAGTCTTCAAAATAAACACTCATCCAATAAGGCTGCACAACTAATTCATCTATTACATCAGCCGTTGTACCCATACTCCATAGCAATAAACCTAAAGTAGAAAACACGTACGCTTGTTTTGAAAGCTCAGAGCATTGCACTATCCAAAATAAAAAAATAAGCACAATAAGGTTGCAAAAGTCGGTAGTAAAACCGTACACGTTATTTTGCACATCTAAAGGGGGGAAAGTATTTAAAGCATAAAGTGAGAAAACAATAATGTAGAGCAGTAACGCTATACTTACCGCCTTATTTATCCAACTCATTTTATAAAAGTTAGACAGCCTAACGGTAAGTTTTACAGTTTCAATCATAGGGTGGCGCTTTTTAATGCGTTATTAACAAACTATAGCACACCAGAAAAAACCGCTATAAAAGGTTAACTTACCCTGTACTTGCAGGGTTATTTCACCACCTTGAATACAAAGAGTTGAGCAAAGCAGACACAAATACAATGCAAAGCTAAAAACCCACATTTGCATTAGTGTCCACACAGTTTTAGTCGCGCTGAGCAGCTTACTTATAACAACTAAGTATAAAACTATATTAAAGTGCTAAGGCCCCATAAAGCTAATATTAAAATAGTAATAGCAATCATTGCTTTAGTTTTGTGTTTACTGATTATTTGCTCGGCTTTATTACCTGCGTAATATACAACAACGGCTAAACTAAAATAGCGAATTGAACGAGCAATACCTGAGGCTAATAAAAACAAACCAATAGAGTATTTTGTAGCCCCAGCGGCAAGCATCGCAATTTGAAACGGAATGGGCACAATGCCCAGCGTCATTACAAACCAAAAACCTTGGCTTTGCATTTGCTGCTTAACATTTTCAAATTGCTCTTGGCTTGAAAACATTTCAATAACCCAGTCACCTACAGCGTCAAATAGGTAATAACCCAGCGCATAACCAAATAAAGCACCAATCACGCACCCAACTGTAGCCATAAGCGCTATTAACCAAAGCTTTTCACGACGTGCTTGCATAAGAGGCACAAGCACTGCTTCAAGCGGAATAGGGACTATCGTAGATTCTAAAAACGATGCTACGGTAATGCCTGTTAGCATATGTTTAGAATCTATAAAGTGCCGTGTTTTTTCTTTTAGTTTTTTTTGAATAGCCATGTAAATCCTTTTTTGCTTGTGATGATAAGCCGTTGCTCAATGGGTTAATTCTTACATATTTACGTTAATACACGCTGAAAACAGTTAAAGATTTAACCCCCACATAACTGTTAACAAATTAGCAATATTTATAAGAATATTTTATTATGTGCCAATGCAGTTAAATACCTACCAAAGCAGTTAAAATTTATGCAAAGTGCACGTTTTATTCCCTTTAGAAAACAAGATATTGTTGATATGTGCAGCGCTGAGCTCACAAACAACTCAGAGCAAACGTCGTTTAAACAATTTTGCGATTTATTAGCAAGCCTTATCCATTACGATTACCATTCAACACTTGAGTCGCTCAAAAATAACTACGCGCCCTTTGATCCCAATAGCGATACGCGATCTTTAGCGCCAGTATCAGCAGATCAAAAAGCGCAGTGCCAACGCGAATTTGCTAAAGATTTTGCTAAGGTACTTAATGCAGCTAACTTTGAAGTGATCACCCATCAAGACCTACAAGATGCACTCAACGAAGAATCCCTTTTTAAAGTACGCCTTGAGGTAGAGTTTGACGACTTTGAAGAAGTGGTTTTTTATCGCCGTGGCGAGTCGCAACTCACTGAAACCATAACCAGCTTTTGGGGTCTTCGTAAAAAGCCCCTGCACTTTACCAATTACGACCGCGTTGCGGTGTTTATTCGCTTTAAAGATAAAGCCTACTTTGAGGCTAAAAATAAAACGCCTTTAGGGTTTGAGCCAAGCTCTACCATAGTTAAGCTGTTTCAAAATGTACCTAAAGCTGACCTTGAAATGCTATTTCCAAATAGCGAAGTACGCATGCGCCCTATTGATAAAGTGATTATTGGCTCATCAGCTTTAGTAGGCGGTGCAGTGGTTTTAATTACAAAGCTTGGCGCATCTATTTTATTGTTATTTGCTTTGTTTGCTTTTTGGGGTGGCTTTAGAAGTGAGGCCGTAGAAATGACCCAACAACACTTTATTACCTTTGCTATTGGGATGGGGGTTTTTGGCAGCTTTATTTTTAAAGAGTGGAGTAAATTTAAAAACCGTAAAATTAAATTTATGAAAGCGCTAAGCGATAACCTCTACTTTAAAAATCTAGATAACAACACCGGTGTTTTTCATACGCTTATTGACGCCGCCGAAGAAGAAGACATAAAAGAAGCCCTGCTGGCCTACACGTTTTTACTAAAATCAGAAAGTGGCCTAAGCGCACAAATGCTGGATGAGCAAATAGAGGCGTGGTTTAAAACAAAGTATAAATGCGAACTCGACTTTGAAATTAGCGATGCGCTTGAAAAGCTCACCCGGATGCGTTTAGTAACCTGCACTAACGATGTGTATAGCGCAATAAATTTAGATCATGCCAAAACTATTTTGGATGAGCGCTGGGATAACCTGTTTCAATATAATTAATCTGCAATGTTTACCTAACAACAAAAAAGCAGCTGTAATTACAGCTGCTTTTTACATTACTTAACAAGATGCAATTAGCTAAGCAGCTTGATGCCTAGTAAATTTTGCATGCACTAATTTATAAAGCGCAGGCAATATTAATAGCGTCAGTAGAGTTGATGAAATAATTCCGCCAACCACAACCGTTGCCAGCGGCCTTTGTAGCTCAGCGCCGGTGCCTGTATTTAGCGCCATAGGAATAAACCCTAAACTCGCCACTAAAGCCGTCATAAGTACTGGTCGCAAGCGCGAAAGCGCACCGCTTTGTATTGCATCTATCAAACTAAGCCCATCAGCTCTTAACTGTTTAATAAACGACAGCATAACCACACCATTTAATACCGCTACACCACTTAGCGCGATAAACCCCACACCTGCCGATATTGATAACGGCATATCGCGTAGCAGTAACGCGAGCACACCACCACTAAGGGCAAGTGGTACGCCACTAAATATAATAAACGAATCACGCAGTGAATTAAACGCGCTATAAAGCAGGCCAAATATAAGTAATAAAGTAACCGGTACCACCAGCGATAGCCGCTTACTTGCTGATTCTAACTGCTCAAACGTGCCGCCGTATTCAATCCAATAACCACTAGGTAAATTAAGCTGCGAATTTAAAGCGGCTTGCGCATCGCTTACAAAGCTTGCTAAATCGCGCCCTTCTACATTTGCAGTTACTACAACATTACGCTTACCGCTTTCACGGTTTATTTGATTAGGCCCTTTATTAATACTAATATTTGCAACTTCGCCCAGCGGTACAAATGCAAGGTCGGGATTAGCACTTTTTGGCACAGCAACAGGTAAACGTGCAAGCTGTGTTATATCGCTAGACCAACGCTCATCTAAACGCACTAATAACGAAAAACGTTTGTCGCCTACATAAATTAGCCCAGTTTTTACACCACCTATAGCAGCACTTACACTTTGCTGTATATCGGTTACGGTTAAGCCTAACAGCGCCATGTGGTCGCGAAGCGGCGTTACCGAAAGTGTAGGCAGGCCTTCCATCTGCTCAAGGCGTACATCGGTTGCGCCAGTAATATTTTGTACCAAGGCTGTGGCTTTTTCACCGAACTGTTTTAATGTTGATAAATCATCGCCATAAATACGCACAGCCACATCGGCGCGCACGCCAGCAATTAGCTCGTTAAAGCGCATTTCTATTGGTTGGGTAAACTCATAGTTATTACCGGGTACTTCATTAACTAAATGGCGAATTTGCTTAACCAGTTCTTCTTTGCTTAAAGCAGGATTTGGCCATTGATCGCGAGGTTTTAACATTAAAAAGGTGTCGGCAACGTTAGGTGGCATAGGATCGTTTGCTACATCGGGAGTACCAATTTTTGAAAATACTTTTGCCACCTCCGGCTTAGCTAAAATGGCTTGCTCAAGCTCTTTTTGCATTTTTACCGATTGCTCAATACCGGTGCCGGTAATGCGCAGCGCATGCATAGCGATATCGCCCTCATCAAGCTGCGGTAAAAATTCAGCCCCCATATTTTTAACTTTAAAGCCAAGCGCAATTACAAGCACACCCGCAATACTAACCATCATCCACGGTAATTTAAGCGATAAGCCAAGTAGCGGTTTATAGCCTTTTTTAATTCCGCGCATCACGGCATTTTCGCTCTCACTCACCTTAGCGCGTACAAATACCGCAATGGCGGCAGGTACAAAAGTTACTGCAAAAATAAGTGCGCCAACTAGTGCGGCTACAACGGTAAACGCCATTGGCTGAAACATTTTGCCCTCAACACCACTTAATGCAAACAGCGGTAAATACACCAGCATAATAATTAAAATGCCAAATACTGCTGGGCTGAACACTTCTTTAGTGGCGGCGGTTACCACATTTAAACGCTCGTTTAGTGTAAGTTGCCTGCCATGCTTATGTTGCGCAAGGCCAAGTTGCCTTAAGCAGTTTTCAACCACAATTACAGCGCCATCAACAATTAAACCAAAATCGATTGCGCCTAGGCTCATTAAGTTACCCGACACCCTATTACCTACCATACCGGTTATGGCAAATAACATACTAAGCGGAATAACCATGGCCGTAATCAATGCGCCAGTTACGTTACCCAGTAGTAGCAGTAAAATAACAACCACCAGCACCGCGCCTTCAAACAGGTTGGTTTTTACAGTGTCTATGGTTTTATCAACAAGGGTTGTACGGTCATAAACAGCCTCAACCACTACACCTGCTGGTAGGCTTAGCTGTACATCTTTGAGTTTATCTGCCATGGCTTTTGCCACTACGCGGCTGTTTTCACCAATGAGCATCATGGCGGTGCCAAGCACGGTTTCTTTACCATTATAAGTAGCGGCGCCGGTTCTGAGCTCCTTGCCTAAACGCACGTTGGCCACATCTTTTATGCGAACGGGTGCATCATCTCGCTTAGCAACTACGGTATTGGCTATATCATCAATGGTTTTTAATTGCCCCGGCGAGCGCACTAAATATTGCCCGTCAAAACGCTCTATAAACCCTGCGCCTTGGTTACTGTTATTTAATTTAAGTGCCGTAATAACATCACTAAGCGTAAGCTTATAAGCGAGTAGCTTTTCTGGCATGGGCGCTACTTGGTACTGGCGCTCAAAACCCCCTTGGCTGTTTATTTCGGTAACGCCTTTTACTTTTAATAGCTGCGGGCGAATAACCCAATCTTGCAGGGTACGTAAATCTTCTGCATTAAATGGCGTACCATCATCTTTTAATGCACCGTTATTTGCATGCACAGAATAAGTAAAAATCTCCCCTAACCCACTGGCAATTGGCCCTAAGTTTGGCTCAATATTGGCAGGTAAATCTGTTCTAATACTTTGTATGCGATCTGATATTTGCTGGCGCGCCCAGTAAATATCGGTGCCTTCATTAAAAATAACGGTTACTTGCGAGAGCCCATAACGCGAAATCGAACGGGTGTAATCAAGCTTAGGAATACCCGCCATTGCAGTTTCAATCAAATATGTAATGCGCTGCTCGGCTTCAAGCGGGGTAAAGCCCGGCGCTTTGGTATTTATTTGCACTTGCACGTTAGTTATATCGGGTACGGCATCAACGGCTAAATTTTGTGTGTTGTATACGCCAAACCCAGCAAATAAAAGTGTGAGCGCAAGCACCATCATGCGGCGCTTAACCGCAAACGAAACTATCCAGTTAATCATGTTACCTCCTAGTGAGAGTGACTTGCGCCGCTTTTTAAAATATCGGCTTTAATTACATAACTATTCTCAGTTACGTACTCACTGTTTGGCGAAAGCCCTTCGAGCACTTCTACCCATTCGCTGTTTTTAGCACCGAGTTTTACTGGGCGTACTTCAAACACATTGCCACTTTTAATAAACACGCTAGGTTTGCCATTAAATTCCTGAACAGCAATCGCTTTAACGCGTACAGCCGCATCTATTTTTGCAGTGCTAATATCACTATTAACATGCATACCAGGTCGCCAATGGCCATCAGGGTTTTTAAGCTCGATTCGCGCACGTGCAATATGCCCGCCACTCATCATTGGGGCTATGTAAAACACCTCACCTTGGGCATTTAAATGATGATGTAAGTCATACACTGTAGCACTTTGCCCTATGGCGAGCTTTTCAATGTTATCGGGAAAGGCCGACAGCTCAACCCATACGGTTTCAAGGTTTACTATTTGCATTAAAGCGCTACTGGCAAGCTCACCGCGCTTTAAATATTGCTCGGTAATAACGCCTGTAATTGGACTTTTTATGGTGTAATTTTGTAGGGTTTCGCGGTTGGTTATGCTGGCGAGCTTATCGCCTTTTTTAACGTTTTGACCAATGCTTACAAAAATATCGTTAACTAAGCCGGTATAAGGTGCCATTACTTCAACGGTGCTCTGCGCAGTGGGTGCTATAACACCAAATAAAGTATCGGTTAGCTCAACGCTACCTGCTTTTGCAATGTCAGTTTTAATACCAGCGCGTTCAATTGCTTTCTCGCTTAGCGTTGTGCGCCCTTCTTCTTGCTCATAATGATAATTTATTTCAGCGCCTTTATAGCGAGCCATTACATCAAGCTTAAAAGAATGCGGCTCGTTTACGCTCACGGTACTTACTAAGTAGTCATCTTCAGCTTTAAAGCGAATAAGCTTTGGCGCTTCACCTAAACGCTGCACGTTTATGGTTACCTCTAACTGGTTTATATCAACGGCTTTACCGTTCTTAAACCCATATATTCGCAGCTCGGTATTACCGGCAAACTGGGTTAATTTAAGCTCTAAATCAAGGGCGTTATTGGTTAGTAAAAAGCCGCCGTGTGGGCCTTTTTGTGTGTGTTCGTCTTTATGGCCTTGTTCGTGGCTGTCACCATGACTTTCTTCGTGATTGTCATCAGATGCCATAGCCATGCTACTTAAAAATGGGAGTGTAAGTAATTGCGTAATTAATAATGCGATAAGAGTTTTATTCATGATTGATGAGTCTCAATTAAAGGTTGGCCAGTTAAACGCTCAAGGGTAAGGAGCACTTGGTATAGCTCGCTATGCGTTATGATAAGTGCGCGTTTAGAATCAAATAAAGCTTGCTGTGCATCGAGTAATTGCAATACCGATATTTGCCCTTGTTGATAGCTTTTTAAACTTTGTTTTATGAGCGTTTGCGCTTGTGGAATAACCTGCTGTGTTAAAAGCTGTGCTTGCGCCGCTTTACCTTGGTAATACGCATAGAGCGTGCGTATTTGCTTACGTAACTGTATACGTAATTGCCCTTGTTGCTCATTAAGTAGCGTAAGCTGATGCTGCGCAGCCTCAATACTGCCGCTATTAGCGTTACTTAATTGCAGCGGCATTGAAAACGAAAACACTAACGAGCTGGCATCAGTTTGCTGGTTATATCGCACACCACCACCAAGGGTTAAATCACTTTGACCCGTTGATTTTTGCAGTGCTAAATTAGCCGTTTGTTGCATGTATTGCTGCTGTAGTAGTGCAAATTCTGGTGCTGTATTTACCATATCAAGTAGCGCGGCTTCACTTTTAATAGCAGCTATTTTTGATAAATCTCCCGCATAGTAATCACTCACTTGCTCCTCTTGCCAAAGCTCATTGAGTGCTAAGCGAGAGCGCTCAAATTCACTTTGTAGCATGGCCGTATTTAAATCTACTTGGCTTAATGCATAGCGCATGCGGGTTACATCAGCACTTGAGACCGCACCGGCTTTAGCGCGTTTTTCAATTGCGTTGAGTGCCTGCTTAACAGTGTTTTTACGCTCAGTGTTTAGTGCAATTAACGCCTGAAATTTTAATACTTGGTAATAACGCTCAGCGGTGGTTGCTAAAAGTGCTAACCGAGTATTTTTATACTCAATTGTTTGCGCTTTTATATTTGCAGTAGCGTAATTAATACGATTTTGGCGTTTATCGCCAAGCTCAATTAACTGGCTTAAAGCCAGGGTGTACTGCGCCCCCGAAAACGCATGAGAGCCATGAGTTCCTAAAAAGTTTTCAGCTTCAAAGCTCAGCTCAGGGTTAGGTGAAAGCGCGGCTTGGCTTTTAAGCGCGGTTAATATTTTTTGATGGTACGGGTAGCGTTTAAGCTGTAAGTTTTGCTGCTCAGTATTTTTAAGCGCTTGCTTTAGCGTTAATACGTTTTGAGGCTCGCTTTTTGCCAAAGCGCTCAGTGTTGGTAGTGCACACAGTAGCGCCACCAGCATAAGTAGTTTTTTGTTCATATAGCATATCCGTTTTAACAAACAGAGTTGGCTTAATCACTATGCCTATTTTAAAAACAAGCGCGATTAAGCAACCTAAATATGTACATAATTAGCCTTGTAGCGCACAGGCGCAGGCAGTTATATACAAAGTGTTTAAAATTAAAAACTAGCTATAAAAATTGGGTGGCGGAACATCTGGTGGGTAATTTAAACCATTGTAACAAGCATTGTTTGTGGCTTGGCTTTGTTCAGGACTTATTGAATGATTTATCGTACTGTAGTAACCACAGTGGCAATGTTGATGGGCATGAATTTCAGTAGGTGGTTGCGCGTCTTCATCGTTTGTATCGGCCACAGACTGAATGTGCGAAGCATGATCGACTTCTTCTTGTAAATGATACGCGGCAGCATCACAGCTAATAAAGCTGTGTACAAGCACAAGAAGTATCACGACTAAAAAGTAGTTTGAGCGCATCCATTACCTAATTAAATTTAAAGTAGGTTCCTATTTTACAAACTAGGAACAGCGGCATATTAAACCCGCACGCGTCTTGAGGTCAATAAACAACGCGCAAAACCGTTGATAAAAGTTTACTGCCCTTCGTCTACACAACATTCGTTTTGTAAAAAACCAATTACATCGTCTAAGCGCTGGTACATAGCCACGCAATAAAGCGTGCGCCCTTCGCGCCTTTGGCTAATTAGCCCAGCGTTAACTAAGCCCGATATATGGTGCGAAAGTGTAGAGCCCGCCATGCTTAGCTCTTCTTGTATATTGCCAACACTAATTCCAGTGTGCCCAGCTTTAACTACACGCTTATATATAGTTAAACGCGTAGGATGGCCTAATTCTTTTAATGCTTTTGCAACGTCGATAATTTCCATTACAACCTCGTAATTTCTAAATTATTAGAAATAATAACAATTTGAATCTTTAAATACAGCTTTATTAGCAAGTTACCTTAAAAGTTAAAAATAAAACATTTAAAAACAAGGGTATAAAAATCATTTCTATACATCTAGAAATAAAGTATTGACGATGCTATTGCTCATCAATATACTTCTATAAAATTCGAAATATAACTTACTTAACGTAAGTTATACCTTGTGTACTTTGGAGTGCGTTATGAGTAATGAAATGCTAGCAATGGCAAAAGAGGCGTTAGGCATGTTTGCCTTTTTAGCTACAGAGTTAACTATTTTATTTATTGTTATTAGTTATTTAGTGGGTGTTTTACAGCTATTTATAACACCCGAAAAAATTCAATCTATTTTAAGTTCAAAAAACGGTAAGGGCTACATTGTTGCTGCTTTATTGGGGGCTATTACACCATTTTGTTCGTGCTCAACCATTCCGTTTTTAAAAGGATTATTAAGAGCGAGAGCGGGCTTTGGCCCTATGATGGTATTTTTATTTGGCAGCCCGCTACTTAACCCGGTGATCATTGGGTTATTTGTAATTACCTTTGGCTGGCAGGTCGCTTTATTTTACTTTTTAGTGGCTATGGTGGTGTCGGTTGTAGCAGGCTATACCCTTGAAAAGCTAGGCTTTGAAAGGTATGTAAAACCAGAAGCTTACAGCACAGAATCTACTAGTAGCTGCGCAAAACCAAGCTGTAGTGAGCCTAAAGAAGTTGAACCAAGCTGTGCAACCACAAGCTGCGGCGAACCTAAAGCAATAGAGCCTACTAAAAAAGCGCAGCCTAATCGCTGGGTAAAAGTGTGGCATGCAACCTTTAAAGACTTTAAACAGGTGTTTCCGTACTTAATGCTAGGGGTAGCAATAGGCTCGTTTATTTATGGCTTTATTCCTACCGAGCTAATTGCTAAATATGCGGGCGATGGTATGTGGTATGCCATTCCTATTGCAGCCATTATTGGTATTCCACTTTATATTAGAGCCGAAGCCGTTATTCCGCTAAGTGCCGCATTGGTCAAAAAAGGCATGGCGCTTGGCTCGGTAATGGCATTAATAATTGGCAGCGCGGGCGCAAGCTTAACAGAAGTTATTTTGCTTAAATCAATTTTTAAAAACCAAATGATAGCCGCTTTTTTGTTTGTCATTATTACTATGGCTATTGGTGCAGGCTTTTTATACCAAGCTATTTTTTAAACGCTCATTTTTCTAAACTCAGTGGGTGACACGCCCACTGATTTTTTAAACCGTTTTGAAAAATTAAATATATTAGGGTACCCCACATAAGCGGCAATATGGGCAACCGGCCAGCGGGTATTTAGTAGCAAGTTTTTAGCCCGTTTAATACGTAAGTAAATAAGCTGCTGCATTGGGCTTTTACCAAATTGCGCTTGGCATAACCTATGTAAATGCGGTGCTGAGTAATGTACTTGTTCGCACATAGCCTCTATTGTCCAATCAAACTGCAGGCGCTCTTCTACTTCTAAAAACAAGCTGGTTAATCTGTTGTGTGAGCCTATTTGCGGCTCGCTTTGAAGCGTAGTGTTTAAATAGTGGCTTAAAATAGGCATTACGCCTTCGCGCAAAGTAGCGTTTGCCTCGCTGTATAAAAGCTCCATCGCTAAATGTAATGGCGCTAACTGCTGATTAGTTAATACTTTAGCCTGCGCTAAGTTTAAATGTTGCCAGCGCTTAGTATTTGCAAGGTTTAGCCAAATCACATCCCATTTTTCGCTCGCTATTTTAACCTCAAAACTTTGCCTTGCAGGCAATATAGCTAAGCTATTTTCGGCAAGTGTATATTGGTTATTAATGGTTTTTAGCGAGCCCTGGCCAGTCAAAGTATAAAAAAGAGTGTGTTCAAGCGGGTTAGTACGTGCAACACAATAGTCACCCAATAAATTTGAGCAACCTGCCAACTCTATTTCAAGGCTTGGCATTTGCGAAAGCGTGTTTAAATCAATAAACCGCTCTGTACACTCTGGGCCAATATCGAGTACATCTACAATGGTGTTGCGCATAATTTAAAATGATAGTTTTGGATAAATAAAAGAGAGCTTTAAGCATAACCGCAACGCATTATTTTAGCTATATTTAAGCCATTATAATTGCCACACATGCAATAGGACACGAATGAACTCACTACAGCACATAATTAACCGCCGCGATTGGGAAAACCCAATTTCGGTGCAAGTTAATCAAGTAAAAGCGCACAGCCCACTTAATGGTTTTAAAAGCGTTGACCATGCCCGTACAAACACACAATCACAAAAACAAAGTTTAAACGGCCAGTGGGATTTTAAATTATTTGATAAGCCCGAAGCGGTTGATGAGTCATTGCTAAGTGAGGCACTCGCCAGCGACTGGCAAAGTATCCCAGTGCCTTCTAACTGGCAACTACACGGCTTTGATAAACCTATTTATTGTAATGTTAAATACCCCTTTGCAGTTAATCCGCCTTTTGTACCAAGCGATAACCCTACAGGCTGTTACCGCACTGAGTTTACTATTACGGCGGAGCAATTAGCTCAGCGTAACCATATTATTTTTGAAGGCGTAAACTCGGCGTTTCATCTTTGGTGTAACGGTCAATGGGTGGGCTACTCGCAAGATAGCCGCTTACCAAGCGAATTTGATTTAAGCGAGCTGTTAGTTGCAGGTACTAATCGCATTGCGGTTATGGTTATTCGCTGGAGCGATGGCAGTTACCTAGAAGATCAAGACATGTGGTGGCTAAGCGGTATATTCCGCGATGTTAATTTACTTACTAAACCGCAACACCAAATACGTGATGTATTTATAACCCCAGATTTAGACGCCTGCTACCGCGATGCAGCGCTACATATAAAAACCGCAATAGATGCGCCAAATAACTACCAAGTAGCCGTACAGGTTTTTGATGGTGAACAAGCACTGTGTGAGCCACACATACAAAGCACTAACAATAAACGCGTTGATGAAAAAGGCGGTTGGAGCGATGTCGTATTTCAAACAATTGATATACAAAACCCTAAAAAGTGGACCGCTGAAACCCCGACCTTATACCGCTGTGTTGTAAGCTTACTAGATGAGCAAGGCAACACTGTAGATGTAGAAGCCTACAACATTGGCTTTAGAAAAGTAGAAATGCTTAACGGGCAGCTTTGCTTAAACGGCAAACCGCTGCTTATTCGCGGTGTTAACCGCCACGAACACCACCCCGAAAACGGCCACACGGTGAGTACCACCGACATGATTGAAGATATTAAGCTGATGAAGCAAAATAACTTTAATGCTGTACGTACCGCTCACTACCCTAACCACCCGCGTTTTTACGAGTTGTGTGACGAGCTAGGTTTATACGTAGTAGACGAAGCCAATATAGAAACTCACGGTATGTTTCCTATGGGTAGGCTTGCAAGCGATCCGCAGTGGGCTGGCGCATTTATGTCGCGCTATACGCAAATGGTTGAGCGCGATAAAAACCACGCCTCTATTATTATTTGGTCACTGGGTAACGAATGCGGGCACGGTGCCAACCACGATGCGATGTACGGCTGGTCTAAAAGCTTTGACCCATCGCGCCCAGTGCAATACGAAGGTGGCGGCGCAAATACCACAGCAACCGATATTATTTGCCCTATGTATGCCCGTGTAGATACCCATGTTGCCGACGACGCCGTACCTAAATACTCTATAAAAAAATGGTTAAGCCTACCGGGTGAAACGCGTCCACTTATTTTATGCGAGTACGCCCATGCAATGGGTAACAGCCTAGGTAGCTTTGACGATTACTGGCAAGCATTTAGAGAATACCCGCGTTTGCAAGGCGGCTTTATTTGGGATTGGGTAGACCAAGGTTTATCTAAAACAGATAAAAACGGCAAGCATTATTGGGCTTACGGTGGCGATTTTGGTGATGAGCTAAACGACCGCCAATTTTGTATAAACGGCTTATTATTCCCAGACCGTACACCGCACCCAAGCCTGTTTGAAGCTAAATACAGCCAGCAGCATTTACAATTTACACTGCGTGAGCAAACTCAAAACCAATACACCGTTGATATATTTAGTGATTATGTATTTAGAGCAACCGATAACGAAAAACTGGTTTGGCAGTTAATAGAAAATGGCCAATGTGTAGAGCAAGGCGAGCAAGTTATTAATATTGCTCCGCAAAGCACGCAAACGCTAACGATTAATACAAAATTGGTGTTTAAAGCAGGTGCGCAATATCACCTTAATTTAGATGTTGCACTGATTAACGACTCAAGCTTTGCAAATGCCGAGCATGTATTAAACACCGAGCAATTTAAGCTTATAAATAGCCAAAGTTTAAGCGCTGATGCATTTTCGCCTGCGTTAACAAACGCCTCAACGCACGGCGCACTAAATATTAGCGAAACCAACACACAGCTAAGCATTGAAGGCGATACCTTTAAACTTGTGTTTAATAGCCAATCAGGCCTTATTGAGCAATGGCTGCACAATCAAACCCAAGTTATTAAAAGCCCATTGGTTGATAATTTTTACCGCGCCCCGCTTGATAACGACATAGGCGTAAGCGAAGTAGACAACCTAGACCCTAACGCATGGGAAGCACGCTGGTTAAGAGCGGGTATTGGGCAGTGGCAGCGTACATGTCGCTCGTTTGAAGTAGTGCAATCAACCGTAGATATACGTATTACCTGTGTATTTAGTTATGAATTTAATGGCGCAGTACAAGCAAAAACAACTTGGCTTTATACACTTAATAATACCGGTGAAATTAACTTAAATATTGATGTACAATTAAACGATACTCTCCCGCCCATGCCACGCATAGGGGTAAGCACAACGCTTAATAAACCAAGCGATACACAAGTAAATTGGCTTGGTTTAGGCCCATTTGAAAACTACCCAGATCGTAAAGCGGCTGCGCGCTTAGGGTATTACAGCGCACAATATAATGAGCTACATACTCCGTATATATTCCCAACCGATAATGGCGTACGTAGTGATTGCCAATTACTAAGCATTAATAATTTAACCGTGACTGGTACGTTTTTATTTGCCGCCAGCGATTACTCACAAAGCATGTTAACGCAAGCAAAGCACACCTATGAGCTAGTCGCTGATGATTGCTTACATGTACATATTGACCATCAACATATGGGTGTTGGCGGCGATGACTCGTGGAGCCCAAGTACCCATAAAGAGTATTTACTAGAGCAAAAGCAATACAACTACTCTTTAAAATTTAGTGCTAAATAAAACAGCGCTTAACCCATACAAAAATAGCGGCTAATTTAGCCGCTATTTTTTAATACCGAATTGTTATTTACTACTACTGAGGCAGCGATTTATTCGCTAACTTTTTAGCAATTACGTTATCAACCGATAAGCTACCTGCACCTTGTATAGCCAGTGCAGCCGTGGCAACTAACAAAGTAAGTGCGAACTCATAGCCGTTGTTTGCTACAAATAAACCATGACTAATGTGCACGCTAAATATCGCAATCAGCATAGTAAACGCCGTAACTACAGCCGCTGGGCGCGTTAATAAACCAATGGCTAAAGCAATGCCGCCAAAAAATTCAGCGCTGCCTGCCATCATTGCAAGCCAGTAGCCAGGCTCAAGGCCAATGCTTGCCATCCACTGCCCTGTGCCTTCAAGGCCGTAGCCGCCAAACCAAGCAAATAATTTTTGTGCACCGTGCGCTGCTAAAATTAAACCAACGGGTACACGTAAAATAAGTGCTGCCATGCCTGTGTTAGAGCTTAATAATGAGTGTAAGTATTTCATAGTGTGATCCTGTTTTATTGTTAATAAGGCTAGTAACCAATGAGTACAGTTTACTATCATCATTTAAAACAATTAATACGAATATTATTGCCAAATTATCAACATGGTGTTTTTAATTACTTAGTTAAGCTGCGCCTATTTTGTACCTGGCGGGCATAAACACCTCAGGAGCTAATTTAATAGCGCACTTTTAAGCGTTATTAAACAGTAAACTAATAGCTAAATAGTCCGGCTCTGCTAGTATAAAAAAAGTAGTAAAAATTGGATCCGCTTATGAGCTATAAAGGTAATAGATTGACGTTTTTCCCACCTAAAAATAAGGGGGCGCTCTTTTTTGTTTTCATTACTTTGCTCGCGTTATTTATTACTTTTGATTCTCATGCTGCCGATACATGTAAAATAAAGCACTTAAACTCACCCACGCCTGCCTCTGTGCTAAAGGTAAATACTCCTTCTGAACTCACTGCTCAACGCGGTGTTAATCAATATCAAATAAGTTGCTCTGTTAAAAATGGTGGCGTACTAAGCTTTTTACGCCCGGGGTTAGATAGCTTTACTTGGCAGCAAAACAACACTGTAAAAGCGCCCTTAAAAGCAGGGCAAGTAGCCTACTTAATGGACTCGGGGGCTTTTACAGCCACAATAACATTAGAATCAAAGCTTAATTACACACCGCGGTTTAAATGGCAGCCAACTCATATTTATTTTAAAAAAGCACAGCAACATTCGCTGATTATGGGCTCATTTTATGGGTTGTGCATTACACTTATTTTTTATGTATTAATAATGGGACATAGACTTAACGAAAGTGTATTTAAGCTCTACAGCATTTACATTTTTTGTATTGGCAGCTTTATTTTACTCCAAGAAGGGCAACTGTATTTATTTGTAACGCAGCATGTATCTGGCGTTATTTTTAACTTATACCTACTTAGCATTGGCTTAACCGTACTAAGTGCCACGTGGTTTATGCTTGCGTTACTCGAGACTAATAAACGCTGGCCTAAATTAACTAAGCTGCTCAAAACATTGGCCTGTACTGTAATGCTATGCGCGGTACTTAAAATGCTCGTTACCGACCTGTTATTTTGGACAATAGCAGGGCATATAATGGCTTATTCTTCGCTGTTTATTGTGGCTGTTATTTTTACTTTAGCAGCCATGCAAGCCCTCAAAGGTGTACGCGAGGCAACACTCGTATTTGTAGCGCTTAGCTTTGTATTAGTAAGTATGATTTTTAGGGTGCTGCTTATTAACCAAAGCCCGTTTATGCAGCGTTATGGGTTTGTGTTAGCGTTTGCGGTTGAATCATTTTTATTAGCTGTTGCGGTTTCAAGGCGTATAAGCCGAATGCGAATTGCACAAAAGCGCGCCGAAACCGAAGCAGACTACGACCCCCTTTGTGGTATTTTAAACCGCAGGGGCTGGGCTAAAAAATCATCCGCGCTTATCAATATGCACGCCAAAAAAGGCGGCGTATTATGTTTGATGTATATAGATTTAGACGACTTTAAACAAATAAACGACAGCTACGGCCATGCTGTAGGCGATGACGCTTTATGCAACGTTGCCCGTTGCTTAAAAAGCAGTGTTCGCAGCAGCGATGCTGTAGGGCGCTTAGGCGGTGATGAATTTGTCGTACTTGCACATTTTTATACTAATGCGCAGGTAAATCCTAAAACTCATCATTTAAAAACCGCCTTAAATAGGCTCACAATAAATCACAACAACGACCCTATAGCCATTAAAGCAAGTATGGGTACTACCGTATTTAGTGAACCGCCCCACTCTATTGATGAAATTTTAAAAGCGGGCGACACCGCCATGTACCACGAAAAAATACAACGAAAGGTTAAACCGCTCACGTTAGTAGATGGCTAAATTTAAGCAATACTGCTTATTGCTATTAAACCGTAGCCGGCTTGGCAAATTGTTTACGGTTTACATAGTGGCTCATAATAATGGTAAATAAAGTTGAGCACACTGCAGCCGCTGCATATACCTGCCAAATCACAAATTCAAACTTAAGCGCGAGTGCAATCACAGCAAAAAACACACAGCCCCCTAACGAGCCAATAATGCCGCCGTTAAGCACCTTATACGCCGAGTATTTTTTATCACTTGCATGCGCAATACTGCCCATAACCGCCAAAATTACCGGAAAAGTAGAAAGTAACCCGCTCCACATTGACCCTATTTTTGCCGATATAAACGTAACTAACATAATAAAGCAGCTGACCAATAACATTTTTAGCGGCAGCTCCCACGCAGCGGTAAAAGGTTTGGCATCGGGCGCAAATTTTAACTTACTCGATGCCAGCGCAAGCACCAATATAGTACTAAGCGAGAGCACCGATGCAAAGGCAATATTAACCGGCAATAACAAGGTAAATGCACTAAAAGCGCACCATAGTGTTAATGCCGCAAACAGCGCTTTAACCACCCCATATTTTGCAAGCATGGCAGCATAACAAAAACAAAATAAGCCTATACCGCTCATGCCATACAACGACGCCACAGCCGAGTTACTGGCAAATAACTTACCTTGCTCAAGCGCAATAAAATACGAAATAGGGCCCGATGTAATAGGCAAGCCCGGAATAATACCGCTCACAAAACTGCCAAAGCGTTTTTGAGCAAAGTGAATAAATAATAAAAGTAATGGCGCAATGGTGAGTTTTAACAGCAACATAAATAACTATAAAGTATGAGAGTTGCGCGTTAGTCTACGTTTAAAATTACGTACTGTAGAGTGAATAAATATCACTCATACGGTGTAATTATTTTCATCTATAGGTACAAAAAAGGCCACTACAAAAGTGGCCTATTCTTTAATAAATATTGCTTACGCTTTTTTAAATAAAACCTCAGGGTTTACCATGGTTTTCATTTCAAGCACGTTGCCGTTTGGATCTTCAATAAAAAAGGTTTCTTGTTCAAACTCATCACCAACAAAACGGCGATACGGTTTATCTAGGTATTCAAGCCCCGCATCTTCTATACGTTTTTTTAAACCGTTAAATTCATCTTCAGATAAATGAATACCAAAATGCGGTACCGCCACTGCGCCCATATCTACATCGTGGCGAACAGTGGGTAAGCGCTCTTCGCTTTGATGTAATGTGAGCTCATTCCCCCAAAAGTCTATGTCTACCCAGCGCCCTTCTTCGCTGTTCCCTGTTTTACAGCCAAGCACATCACAGTAAAACGTTTTCGCTACTTTTAAATCGCCAGCGGGTATAGCCAAGTGCAAACAGTTAGACATAAATTACCTTTAATCTTTTAAATTTGTATATTAATAACCTCTATTATACATAAAATATAATTTATGAAACATTAACAGCCAAAAATAAGCATAGTTAATACCAATCCAGATTAAAAAGTAGCCTTAATAACATTTAACGCTAACACCCACATTTTATTTATTAGAGATAGTTAGAAAGCGTAAAAGGATTAGTTTAAAATGCGCCACTATGATTAAATTCTTATTTTTAAAGTTTATAACCTTCTTTTTAGGCTTTGTAGCCTGCTTTGCCATGCACACAACTTTTGCATTGCCTTTAGTTATTTCGGCGGCGCTTACAGGGCTAATTGGCTCGTTTATTCCTTTTCCTGCTCGGTTTAAAAACCATCCCTATGCGGCTATTTACGCAGGTAGTTTTGCCGGTATGTGCTCTACACACTTAATTACAAGTTATTGGGAAATAGCCATAATTTCTGTTATTGGCGCCAGTTTATATGTGCTTACCATAAATATGTTTACCGGATTTGGCGGTAAGCTTGGCAGTGTTGCCTTTGCAAGCGTAGCTTTATTTATGGTGGCCAAAGGAATGGTTTTATGAATTTAGAATACCCGTTTATAGCCTTATTAGGAGCGTTTTTAACGTTTTACTTAGCCAAACATAATCGTTTTGATGGCATACGTGCCTCAGCCTCGCTTTCTATTATTGCTTATTTACTATTAAGTGCTTTAAACCTAAACCCCGACTTATACTCAGTCGTGTTTTTTGGCGGCACGTTTATAGGCATGAGCGCCCCACACCGATTTGGTATTTATACCGTGGCCAGCTCATCTATTTTATTTTCGTTTTTATTTGAATACCTAGTACCAAAGCTTGATGGTTATGGCGGTGCCTTAGGTGTGAGTGCATTTTTATCTATTTGTATTTGCCACATGTTTATTTTACTCGGAGCGCCAAGAAGTAAAAAGCCACTTGGCTAAATCACTCGTTTTTAACTTTAACACTACTGGTTGGGTAGCCAAATAGCACTTTGCATTTAGCTTTTAACCCTTTCGCCGTATAGGTACTTTTTAATAAATAAGCCCACTGATGAAACGTTATTATTAGTGGGTTATTACTATTTAGCTGCCCTACTATGCCGTATTTACAGGGCTGATTTTTGTCTTCTTCTACAAATGTGCCAAATAATTTATCCCAAATAATAAGCACTCCGGCAAAGTTTTTATCAAGGTAGCGTTTATTAATTGCATGATGAACCCTGTGGTGCGATGGCGTATTAAATACGCTTTCAAACCAACCTAATTTAGCCACTATTTGCGTGTGCACAAAAAATTGATACGCCAAATTAAGTGCTACTACACTAAATACGGTTAAAGGGTCAAAGCCTAGCAGTATCATAGGTAGCCAAAATACCCACATGCCGGCTACTGGGTACATTATGCTTTGCCTAAACGCAGTGGTAAAATTCATTTTAGTGGAGCTGTGGTGCACCACATGCGCAGCCCACAACCAATGAATATGATGCGACACACGATGAAACCAATAGTACAAAAAATCTTGCAGTAAAAATGCAAAAGCAACGCTTAATACACTTAGCTTTATATCAAATAAGCGGTACTCGTAAAGCATGTAAAAAAATGGCATAAGTAGCAGCAGTGCCATTGCATCTGCGCCTTGGTGCAACAAGGCTAAAACGGTGTTTGCTAGGCTGTCTTTTATATTGTAATAGCGCTTAAATTTTACAAATTCAAAGCATACAAACACTAAAAAAACAGGGCTTAGGGCAAGTAAAATAATTTCTGAGTTCATACTTTGCCCACCATAAAGTAATGCTGCAGTTTATTTAATGCCTGGGTTATATCTTTACTAATTAAGTGTTTTAGCAAAGCATTTGGCAGCCACCACGGCGCTTTGCAGCGTATACAATAATTAAGCTCGGTAGTGATACTTTTAGCGCCTGTATTAGCAACTAAATAAATATCACCTTGATGGTTTGCCACAGGCTGATTACCTACTATTTGGTAGCAAATGTGGCTGGGGTTAGCCATTATTATACGCTCATTAAACGTGGCATTTGCCATTTTCACTTGCCTAATGGCACCTTTACCGCCTTTTAGCTCACCGCTATTTGCTGTTTTTATTAGCTCAAACTTGGCATTAAAAAAACGATCTAACTGCTGATGATCCAACAAGGTGGTTATTATTTGCAAAGGATCAGCATTAAGCGTTTGTTTTATTGATATAAAGATCATTGTTTACAGCGAAGATAATTACTCATGTAACTAGCATATAAAAATTGAACATGGCAAGCTTGCTCATACACGACCATTTTTTAGCTTTAGACGACAAATGCATACACTGGCTGATCATTACTTTTCAAGCATTTTAGATTACTTGCAAACCCAAGGTATTGATTCTAGTACGGCTCTTAAGGCAATCGGGTTTACTGAATTTAGTCGCCAGCATAGTCAGCAATTAGCACCCCGGATTAGTTTACAAAGTTACAATGCGCTGCTTGTGTACGGCCAAAAAGTGCTAAATGATGCGCTGTTTGGTTTTACTTTAGGTATGCACATTCGCCCCGCAGATTACGGTATATTGGGCTATTTAATAGAATCGAGCGATACCCTAAGTAGCGCTATAAAGGCACTGTTAAATTACGACAGCTTAGTGGCAGATATTGGTAAAGCGCAGTTTTTGCAAACTGCAGACACCGCTACGGTGCGCTGGCATGCTCATCCTCATTGTAATGAACAAGTAGTATTACGAAACATGACTGCGTGGGTAAGCGTTATTCGCCAATTAATAAACGCATCGCTTTGCCCAAGCAGTATCAGCTTTATACATAATTGGCCTAAAAGGCACACACAACAGTTAGAGGCCTGGTTTAAATGCCCCGTTATAAGCGGCGCAGCGCATAACCAAATAAACTTTCCGAGCAGTTATTTAAACCTTGCCTTTAAAACCGACAACGCCATTGTAAATGCTACATTTAAGCAGCTTTCACAACAGCAGCTATCGCGTTTTAAAAGTCAGCAGTGCTTAACAGAAAAAGTTAAACAGCTACTTATTGCAAAAACAACATTACAAAATTGCCAGCTTATTGCAGTTGCAAGCGCACTAAACGTAACACCGCGCACGCTACAGCGACATTTAAAAAAACAACATGTAACCTTTGCGCAATTGCTTGAACAAGAAAGAAAAAACCGCTCCCACACGTTAATTGGTACGCTCCCACTTAGCGAACTAGCTAACCTGTTAGGCTTTAAAGATCAGAGCTCGTTTAATCGTGCTTTTTTACGATGGCACCATTGCACACCCACACAATTTTTAAAACGTAAATGAACCACAGTGTTATTCACATTAAATAAACATTTATGGTATACCTTTTAATCAACACTCTTTAAACTAGAGCGCATAATAATTAAAAATATGGGTTATATTTGTGCGTGTAGTATTAAGTATTTGTGTGTTTATGCTTTATAGCGCCATGTGCAACGCACAGACCATTACCTTTGTAGCAGAAGATCTCCCGCCTTATCATTTTATAAATGAAAATAACGAACCCGACGGCGCATTAGTCGATTTAGCCAAAGCCACCATTAAACACACAAAGCTATCCGCCAAGTTTGAAATAATTCCTATGGCGCGTATTTTTACAATGCTTGAAAACAACCCAAATGCAATTGCGTTGTCTCTTTTAAAAACCCCCATTAGAGCAAGGCAATACACCTGGCTAGGTGAGTCATACTTTGCCGATGCTTATTTAGTTAGCTTAAAAAACCGTACTGATGAAGTTACCCACCTTAATCACGCAAAATTTTACCAAGTGGCCACAATACGTGGCTATTCAAGTGCCACCTATTTGAAAAACGCCGGTTTTACCGAAGACAAAAACCTAGTTCTTGTAAGCTACTATCAGCAACTGTGGCAAATGCTTTATAAAAAACGCATCGACTTTGTACTAACCAACACACTTACGTTAAATAACGAGCTAAAGCACTCAGGCCTAAATCCCAATTTAATAACTAAGCGAATTCATTTAACCGACTACCCTTCAAAATTATATTTTAGTGCCAACAAAACCCTAGATAAACACACCGCAAGCGCTATTAGCCATGCACTTAACACGCTAAAAGAAAACGGCGAATATCAGGCTATTTTAACCAAGTGGCAGCTACCGCTTCCGGCTACTGCCAACAAGTTGTAATAAACAGGGTCTATAATTTTAGCAACGCAAACACTGCTAGTTGGCTATGCGAACAATTAAAACACCTCAGGGTATAAAACTCAGTTACCAAGACGAAGGCGATAAAAAAGCCCCTGTAATCATACTTATTATGGGTTTAGGCGCACAAATGACCGTGTGGCCGGACTCGCTTTACTACACCTTAGTAAAAAAAGGCTTTAGGGTTATACGCTTTGATAACCGCGACACTGGCCTTTCTACTCATTTAGAGCATCACCCTAGCCCGAGTTTATTTAAATCGTGGTTAAGTAAACGCCTGCCCATACGCACGCAAACCCCCTATTTACTTGATGATATGGCAAACGATGTATTGGCGCTTATGGCGGCGCTTAAAATAAAAAAAGCGCATTTTGTAGGTGCTTCTATGGGCGGTATGATTGCTCAGCTAATTGCAGCTCAACATAAAAAAAAGGTGCTAAGTTTAACCACTATTATGTCAAGCTCTAGCCTGCCAAGGCTGAATGCCAAAAGCATTGGCGTATTCATAAAGCTTGCCAAATTAAAGCCCAAAACATCCAGCCGTGATGAGGCGATAAACTACAACATTAAACTTAACCAACTTATTGGCAGCCCCGCTTACCCTCAATCAGAAAACGCACTTCGCCATCATGCAACGCAAATTGTAGAGCGCTCGCATAATCCAAGTGGCTACAAACGCCAGCTTATTGCTATGGCCGCGAGTAAAGACAGGCAACATTTAATTCGTAAAATTAAAACGCCTACTTTAGTAATTCATGGCAGCGACGATGTGGTAATACCCGTAAGTGCAGGCAAAAAAACGGCAAGCCTTATAAAAAAAGCCAAACTAAGAGTAGTCCCTGGGATGGGCCATAACTTTGCGCCAGAACTTATGCCTCTTATGACAAAGTGGATAGTTAAGCATGTAAAAAAAGCGCAGCGCAAACACCTAAATAAAAAACGTAAAAAACAACAGCAACAAAAAACCACTTTGGTATAACCAAAAAGGCACTATAAAAACTACGAAAACAAAAAATTGGTAATGTTGATATTTTAAATTGGTATGTTAGATTAAAGTTAAGCGAAGTTAATATCGTTCATTTTTAATATCATCACACAGAGACAACAATGAAAAATCTAACATCTACTTTTAAACTCACAGCACTGGCTGCTGTTACCCCTTTGCTATTTATGGGCTGTGCCAGCACAAGTACACCTGTTGATAGTAATGTCGCAGTACCTGCGTCAAAATTTGATTTATCGCAATGGAAAATAAACGTACCTGTAGATCTCAATAACGATGGAAAAATAGATACCATAGACGTAGAAGAGATCCAAACCTACGCGCACCCTGATTTTTTCTACCTTGATGATCAAGGTTATATGGTATTTACCTCGCCAAACAAAGCGCTTACCAGCGCCAATTCAACCAATACCCGCAGTGAACTAAGACAAATGATCCGCGGCACCAATACCAAAATAAAAACTAAAAATTCAAAGAATAACTTTGCCCTAGCAGTACACCCGCTATCGGAGCGTTTTGGCTCGGTAGGCGGAAAAATGGAAGCCACCCTAAAGGTGGATCATGTTGCACTTCGCGCTAACGATCCTAATAAAAAAGCCGCGTATTCTGTGGTGGTAGGGCAAATTCACGCAGGTAAAGACCAAGCCTTAATAGATACAAAACTGGGTTTTGGATGGGGTAACGAACCACTTAAAATTTATTATAAAAAATGGCCTGGCCATAAAACCGGATCTGTTTTTTGGAATTACGAACGTAACTTACCAAAAAAAGATCCTAACCGAACCGACATTACATACCCTGTGTGGGGTAATACCTGGGAAAACTCGGACGATCCCGGTGCGACAGGCATAGCGCTTGGCGAAGACTTTAGTTACACAGTAAACGTGCATAAAAACATGATGTACTTAACCTTTAGCGCCCAAGGCAAAAAAGACGTTAACTACGCAATTAACTTAGGCAATAACGTAGATGCCTATGGCAAGGTAGATGAAAAAGATCACCCTAATGGCTATGCTGCCGATTGGCATTACTTTAAAGCGGGTGCTTATAACCAATGTAGCACCAAAAGCGCTAAAGGCATTTGGTACCCAGGTTGTTTAGGCACGGGCGATTGGGCCACCGACAAGCAAAATGGTGATTACGCCCAAGTGAGCTTTAAAAAATTAGTATTAAGCCCATCAACTAAGCCGTAAGCGTTGTTGTAGTTAAGTAGTTTTTAAGTGATGTAAACAGTGGCGATGGTAAATTATTAATGTCGCACCAGCGCCACTGCATACATTTATTTGGCTCGTTTAGCACAGGCTCGCCGCCCTCGTAATCGGCTTTTACGTATAAAGTAATGTAGTGTTTATTCTCAGCACTAAAAATATCGTTAGTAAAATCAAGCTTAGTAATTTTACTCACATTTAGCCCTGTTTCTTCAATTACCTCGCGTATTACGCACTGCTCAACACTTTCACCAAATTCTAAATGTCCACCAGGCGTTGCCCATGTATTTGCACCATGCGACCCTATTCGCTCACCTAATAAAATAGTGTTTTGGCGCATTATAATAACCGCAACCCCTACTCTTACTACGTTACTCATATTGCGTTTTCTCTTATTTTAATTGCTCGCCATGCTGAGCCACACGCTTTGTATTGTCAATTTTGTATTTTAAAACCCAAAGTGTTGTTTAACTTTTAGCCGACCATAGTCGAATACCTATCGGTTAAAAAAAAGCCTACCTTTTGTAAGGTCTCTCACACACATTTAGTATTAGGAGCCCACTATGTTAGGCCCATATAAACAACAATACGAAAGCTTTAAACAAAACCCAGCACAATTTTGGCTTGAACAAGCAAAGCGCCTACCTTGGTATAAAAATCCTGAACACGCCTACACACAAGACACTGACGGCCTTTACCATTGGTTTGATGATGGCCAACTAAACACCAGTTTTTTAGCGCTCGACCAACACGTTATTGCCGGTTTTGGCGAGCAAACCGCGCTTATTTACGACTCCCCCGTAACCAACACGCAGCAGAAGTATAGCTACTACCAGTTACAGCAAGAGGTAGCTAAATTTGCCGGTGTAATGCAATCGTTAGGCGTTAGTAAAGGCGACCGCGTTGTTATTTATATGCCCATGATCCCCCAAGCTGTAATAGGCATGCTGGCCTGCGCCCGATTAGGCGCTATACACTCTGTGGTATTTGGTGGTTTTGCAGCGCATGAACTCGCCGTACGTATAGACGATGCAAAACCTAAACTTATACTGAGCGCTTCGTGCGGTGTAGAGGTAGATAGCGTAATAGAATATAAACCGCTGATTGATCACGCCATAGATCTTGCCAATCATAAAATAGATCACTGCGTTATTTACCAGCGCGAACAAGTAGCTGCCACGCTTATCCCCTCAAGAGATATTAACTGGGATGAGGCAATGCAAACAGCCACTGCAGTAGAGCCAGTACCTGTAAGTGGGCGTGATCCTCTTTATATTTTATATACCTCAGGCACTACAGGCACGCCTAAAGGCGTAGTGCGTGAAAACGGCGGCCATGGTGTTGCTATGCACTACAGCATGGAAACCGTTTACGGCATGCAGCCCGGCGACGTATTTTGGGCTGCCTCAGATATAGGCTGGGTCGTTGGGCACTCCTACATAGTGTATGCCCCGCTAATTTATCGCTGCACAACAGTATTATTTGAAGGCAAACCAGTTCGCACACCTGATGCCAGTGCATTTTGGCGAGTAGTAGAACAATACCAAGTAAATGCATTATTTACAGCGCCCACTGCGTTTAGAGCCATCAAAAAAGAAGACCCAAATGCAGAGGGCTTTAAGCAATACAATACCAGTAGTTTAAAACGACTATTTTTAGCTGGCGAGCGGCTCGACCCGCCAACGTACAACTGGCTAAAAGAAAAAACCAACCTGCCAATACTCGATCACTGGTGGCAAACAGAAACCGGCTGGGCCATTGCCTGTAATCCTGTAGGTATAGAAGAATTAGTAACAAAACCAGGTAGCTCTACCGTGCCAACCCCTGGGTTTGATGTGCAAATATTGAATATGCAGGGCGAGCAATGCGCACCAAACGAGCAAGGCGTGGTGGCTATAAAATTGCCGCTGCCGCCAGGTTGCTTACCCACCATTTGGCAAAACACAGCACGCTTTAAAACCGGTTATTTAACTCAGTACCCGGGGTATTATCTTTCCGGCGATGGTGGTTACATAGATGACGATGGCTACCTATTTATAATGGGCCGTACAGACGATGTTATAAACGTAGCAGGCCATAGGCTTTCAACCGGCGAAATGGAAGAAATAGTCGCATCCCACCCAGCCGTTGCAGAGTGCGCGGTGTTTGGGGTTGCCGATACACTAAAAGGCCAATTACCGATGGCCATGATCGTACTTAAAAACGACTTTACCGGCTCCCCTACCGATGTAGAGCAAGAGCTTGTGCAAACAGTACGCAACCAAATAGGCGCTATAGCGTGCCTTAAAACGATAGTAAGCGTAGAGCGATTACCAAAAACTCGTTCAGGTAAAATACTACGCAAAAATTTACGTCAACTGGTCGATGGCGACGAACTACAAATTCCTTCAACCATAGACGATGCCGGTATTTTTGAAGAAATAAACCAGCAGCTCACCCTGCGTTAAATCCAACCTAACAAAGCCATTTTATATTTAAAATAAAATGGCTTTTACTTTGACTGAAATTTTATACTCATTAGCACTTTCTTACTTAATGCTAGGGTCTGTTGATCTTTTAAGGTTAAATTTGCAGCTGTCTGTTTGGTATTTAGGCAAGGCAGAGCCTATATAGTGTGGTTGTTCCCCACAAATAGGCGATAACGTAGCATTAATGCCAAACAGGCGCTGCCCAAAGGGTTCTTCCTAGGGGCTATTTACTCTTTGTTGCCTACATGGATGTAGGTAAAGGGCGTGAGCAGGACGCGGAAGCTTTGCTCGGCTTTTACTTAGCCCACTAGGTTACAAACCTCGCGCCGCGATTAAATAGCCCCTAGCTTGAACAAATTTTAATCCGCAAAGGTCAACAGACCCTTAGAACATTAAACAGGATTGTGCATGCTTCGCTTAATACAAACACTACTTGCCACCAGCCTACTATTTACAGGTTTTATGGCGCAAAGTTACGAAATTGAAGATTTAGGCGATGGCCTCCACCGCTTTATTGACGACAGACACCGCTCGGTATTTTTAATCACCCCACAAGGTGCAATAGTTACCGACCCACTTAATAAAAAAGCCGCCACTTGGTTAAAGGAGCAAATTAAAACTCGCTATAACGTACCCGTTAAATACGTTGTATATAGCCATAATCACAGCGACCATATTTACGGCGCAGAGGTATTTAAAAGCCCGCACACTACCTTTGTAGCGCACAAACTTACCGCGCAAGATATTAAAAATACAAAAATAAAAACGGTTATGCCTAACCTTACTTTTGATGACGAACTAATACTTAGCCTTGGCGGCTCAACCTTAAAACTTAACTACCACGGCCCTAACGATGGCCGAGGCTCAGTAAGTATGCTGTTCGAAAAGCAAAAAACATTATTTGTAGTCGATTGGATAGTCATTGGCAGAATGCCATGGCAAAAACTATGGAGCTACGATATTCAAGGTATGATTAATTCAACCCAAGCGGTTTTAAATTACGACTTTAATACCTTTGTGGGCGGCCATGCCGATATGGGTAATAAAGCCGATGTTGCACGTTATTTAAGTTATATAGAGCAACTGTACAACCAAGTAACCGCCGCAGCGCTTGCAGGGCAAAGCCTAGAGCAAATAAAACAAAACGTTAAGCTCGATGAGTTTTCAGATTTAAAGCAATATAAAGCATGGCTGCCACTTAATATTGAGGGCGTATACGAGCGCCTTATGGAAGAGTCGGGCATGGGCTGGCGCAGCGATTTATAAATTGTATGTGTATGCACTTGTTGCTTAAATACAAGTGCATACGTATTCACATTGAATTAACACTGCAAGCTTGTGATAGTGCACTTTTTGTATGCTAAGGCGCCACCATGAAATTAGTTGCTTTACTGTTTAGCTTATCAATATTTGTAGTGCATACCAGCTATGCAAACACGCCCAAAGTGCAAGTAAGCAAGGGCCACATTGAGGTGATCGACAATATAGAATCACAGTTTGTAAAAAACCGTTTTTTAAATGTATGGCTACCGCCAGGTTACAACAAAAACACCACCTACGATGTACTTTACATGCACGATGGCCGCATGCTGTTTGATGCCAATAGCACATGGAACAAGCAAGAATGGCGCGTAGATGAAGTAGCCGGCTCATTAATAGAGCAAGGCAAAGTACGCCCATTTATTGTGGTAGGCATTCCAAACGCCGTTGAAAACCGCCACAGCGAATACTACCCACAGCAACCGTTTGAGGCCTTAAGCAAGCAAAAGCAAAACGCCCTATACCAGTTAGAAAAATACCCAGGCCACAAATTATTTGCCTCTAAGGTTTACTCAGACAACTACTCACGCTTTTTAGTTAAAGAAGTTATTCCTTATATAGAGTCTAACTACAACGTAAATAAAGGCGCGCAGCACCGCTATATTGGTGGCTCTAGCATGGGTGGGCTTATATCGTGGTATACACTACTTAATTACCCTAACGAATTTGCAGGCGCTATTTGTATGTCGACCCACTGGCCAGGTATTTTTAGCCACGACGACGAAGTATTTGCCGAGTTTAAAAATTACATTGCCAACAACATCGAAAAGCTGAGTAACCAAAAAGTGTATTTTGATTATGGCGACAGCACTTTAGATGCCATGTACCCTAAGCTACAAGCGCAAATTGATGATTTATTTATGGCGCAACAATACCCAGCAAAGCTATGGCAAAGCCAGTATTTCCCGGGGGAAGATCACACCGAAAACGCGTGGGCAAAACGCTTACACATTCCCCTTGAGTTTATGTTTAGAAAAACCAAGCAAGCTGCGGCCGAATAATCATTTATACCAATCTGCTTAATTAAGTGATCTATTTTGGATGATGGAAAAACGTGTTGATAGCTAGGCAAAAAATTCGCTATTTAGTTGTTCTCGGCAATTGCTCCTGCATTGCTCTACCTTCTGCATCTATACAGTCGTAAATGAGAATTTTTTAACTCTGATAGCGACACGTTTTAGCCCCTCAAAATGATTAAGTATTATTGCGGATTGGTATTATATGTAATGCGCCCTAATAGTAATCATAAAAATGCGGCTTAACGTTCATTGCGTTAAGCTGTAGTGGCTCATATCTAAACTGACACTTTTATACGCGGGTTGAAGCTCCATATGGCAGGCAGCTACAGACAAGGAGAGGACGGTCAGAATGATTTAGGTGTGTATAGTATTTAGCGAAAGAGAAACCAACTTAAACAAAAAGTAGTTCGTGCAGTTTCTATAACGATCATTTGCTTTTTGAATTCTGAGTTTTTCCAAATTTATTATTGTTTTTTTCCGTGGTAATTCGCTTGTTTGCTGCACTTTTGTATCAGATTAAAACAGTCGCACTAACATGCCAAATTCCATCGCAGTGCCTTTCTATTTACGTTCAAAATAATTATTGATGGTGTCAAGCCTCTAAACTCTCCACCTCTAGTTTCAGTATTTCAGCGAGTACATCTGAATCATATTGTATTGCGTAATAATCGCTATGACACATTAAAGTGACTCTTTTTTGGGTATTGGTTAGAACGTTTAGCTCAAAATAAGTTCGTGGCGACTCAGTACTATATATTCGTGTCGTAACTAACAGAAGCTTTTCAAACGAATCAAAAGCGACTTTAATTTTCGGATTGTTCGAACTGCCGACATTTAGCACTTTTTCATTTAGATCAAAATAAAATCTTCTTCTGCTTCTTCTGCATATCAAGGTCGTGCCTAAACTAAAGAGTCCCCCCAATGTAAACACGACAATAACGAAATCGGTTTTCGAATCAAGGTTGGGCTCCAACTGCCAAACTTTAGCTGACATAAATATGCACACTGTCCAACAAAAAATATGCAATCCCCATTCAAACAAATAACTTCTAACGTTAGGTGTAATAGTTACTACATCTTTATTTATGGTCAATTTAGCGTTGCAAAAACTAGAAGCAACTAGGTCTCCCGTAATATCAATTTCGTCACTCGCTTTCATATTTAAGCTCTCTTATGAATCGTAGAAACGAGTATAAGAAACAATAACTCTATAGGCTAGATATAATGGCAGCTGTATTTGAGCCTAGTTTTAAGCTTTCCTGGTAGATGTTTTGAAAAAATATGAAATGAGTTTCCGTCAAGATAATTAAATGAGCTGGTCTTTGAGGTGAAAAAATTCTTTATCCCAAGCTTCACATAACTTACATAGCTGTCTATCAGGTAATGTCCAAACCAATTAACCGAAACTGCAAAATCAGATATGAGCTACTAAATTAAGCCGCTTTTTAATACACTTTTAAACCTAATTAACCTAATAACTAACTAAAATCGACCACCACTTCATAGCGCCCTGGCATGTCGTTTACATCGTAAATCCAGCCGTGGCGTTTTATTATTTTTTCGCTTAATTGCAGGCCTAGTCCGTACCCTATGCTGGCGTGTTTTGCTGAAGGCGAGCTCGCTTTAGGGGCATAGTCTTGCTTACTACAATTAACAATAGTGACTTTACTGCCTTGCTGCGTAATGTGTACTTGGCCAAATTGGGTATGTTGGTAGGCATTACGAATTAAATTAGTCAGTACTATGTGGCACGCAGTAGCATCGGTTGTAATAACCCTCTCTTGCTGGGTGTTTAAAACCACCTCAACGTGCTTAGCATTAAGCAGGTAATTAAGCTCGTTACTCAGGGTCGTTATTTTATCACTAAGGTTTACTGGTTCTGGACTACTTTGCTGATCTTCGTTGCGGCTTAGCCATAATAACGTATCGGTTAAATCGCTCATGGTTAAACCAGCGCGCTCTATACGCTCAAGTGTAAGCTGTTGTTTATCACTTAACGGGGCTTTTTCGCTCAGCCGATTGAGTAGCTCAACGTTACTGCGAATAACCGAAATTGGCGTCCGCAGCTCGTGGCTGGCATAGCTTAAAAAGCGCTGCTCACGCTCTACGCTTTCATTCGCCGAAAGTAAGCTGCTGCGTATTAATGTGGCTAAAGTGTTTAGTTCGTTATATGTAAAATCGGGCGGTGTTTGCTGCAGATTAGTTTGGTTTAACGATTTAGCCCAGCCCCTTAACGACTCCACTGGCTTGGCTATTTTTTTCATTACCATAAACAAAAAAAACGCAAATAATACAATGGCAGCAATGCCTGTAATGGCAATCCATAGCATGCGTTGTTCCGGCTCTATATTAGCGAGCAATTGTGGTTTGTCTTTTTCGAGCATAATGCGCGATATATAACGCGGCTCGCCTTCGGGGTTTGGATAATACACCACAAAAAATAAATTTTGCGGCATAGAAAACATCGATGGCCTGTCTTTTGTTTTATGTAAAAGCCCCACCTCTGTTGGTTTTTTAAAACGCTGCTGAATTGACGCAGGCATGTCTTCCCAGCGACTTGCTATATTAAAGCCCACCAGCTCTTTTGTTTCCCCAGGCTTTACTTCAGTGGTTTGCGAAAGCTTTAACATAACTCCGTTTAAGCCTTTATCTAGCCCATCAATAAAGTAATTTACACTTAAAAACGAAAAGCCAATGGCCATAGCAGAGCTAAGCACTACCATACTGGCAAAAAAGTAGAGCCTTAAACTAGGCCTTATTTTCATTGTGGTTGCCCTTCATTTGCTGTTATTGCAAAGCCCACACTAGGAATGGTTTCAAGTGTAACTTGGTGTGTGGTTGCTTCTAATTGCTTGCGCAAATGATGCACATGCACTTTTAAACTGTTGCTGTCGGGCTGCTCTTCGCCCCATATAGCTTGCATAATGCTACTGCGCGTAACAGGCTGCGGCGCATGACGTACTAAGGTTTCTAGCAATTTAAATGCAATGGGCGATAACTTTAATGTTTGCCCCTCTACATCGGCACTGCGCTTTGCTAAATCTAAATTTAAATTAGCCAAGGTGAGGCGTTTTGCCTCGCCACTTTTGCGCTTTGCCAGCACTTGTACCCGCGCTACTAGCTCTTTCATGGCAAAGGGTTTTACTAAATAGTCGTCGCTACCGGCGGCAAAGCCCTCAAGTTTATTATCGAGGCTATCGCGTGCGGTCAACATTAATACCGGAATATCTTTACCTTGTTCACGCAATGTTTTGCACATTGTTAAGCCGTCCATTTTGGGCATGTTTACATCTAAAATAATCATTTGATAATCATTAATTTGCAGTAAATTTAAGCCCAAAACGCCGTTGCTTGCATGGTCACACTCAATGTCTTCTATATCGAGGTAATCAACAATTGTTGTTGCCAGGTCTATGTCGTCTTCAACCAGTAGTACGTTTATCATTAAGAGGCAGCTCCTTCGGTGCGTTTACCACTTAAAAAGTCTAACACATTGGCAAGTAAGCGCTTAATGTCTATTTGAATCATTAATAATGCCGGAATAAGGATTAACGTAATAACCGTGGCAAACAAAATACCATAACCAAGTGATGCCGCAGCAGGGATTAAAAACCGTGCCTGCATGGAGGTTTCGCTTAATAACGGCACTAAGCCCGCATAGGTTGTAATTGAGGTAAGCATTACCGCGCGCAGGCGGCTTGTACACGACTCTACAATGGCATCGTGCGTGCTCATGCCTTTATCTTTTACCAGCTCGTTAAAGCGCGATACCAATAATAGGCTGTCGTTTACAACCACCCCACTGAGCGCCAAAATACCATTTAAAGAAAGTATGCTGATGGTTAAGTCGTTCCACCAATGGCCTAAAATAGCCCCCACAATACCAAAGGGAATCGCCACCATAATCAACATAGGTTGAATGTACGATTTAAGCGGAATCGCCAGCAATACGTAAATAACTAATAACGCGGCTATAAACATAGTGGCCATTGAGCCTGTTGTTTCGTCTTGCTCTTCGGCTTCTCCGGCAAAGTGAATACTTAAGTTAGGAAATTGCGCGTTAAGCTCAGGTACTAAATCGCGGCTTAAGTTAGCAACTAATTCGTTAGATGCCACAATGTTTTTATCTACTTGTGCGCTTAAGTAAATTGCACGTAGGCCATCAATGCGGGTTATTTCATCTTGCTGATATTCGCTACTTATATTGGCTACGTTAACCAAAGGTACTACGGTGCCATCGGGTAACCTAATACGCGATTGCATAATATCGGCTGGTGTTTTACGGGCGTTTTCTGGGTAACGCACACGTACTTTTACTTCGTCTTTATCGCGCTGGTAACGCTGTACAATTGCTCCACCAAAAGCTTGTAAAACCTGCTCTGATAGGCTCGCCGTATCCATACCTAAAGCGCGCCCTTGTGCATTTAAGGTAAATTTAAGCTGTGGCTGACCTGGGTTTAAATTATCGTCTATGCCATTAACACCAGCAGTATTTTGTAAGCGCTCCTTAAACAGTGCGCCTGCGGCCATTACGGTTTCGTCATCCCAGGCTTTTAACTCTACTTTAAAGTTATCGACCATTTTACGTGTAGCCAATACTTGTAGTTTTTTGCTGCCCTCTGGCATACCGGCAAGGCGCTGCCATTCTTGTGCAAATTCGCTTGCTGTAAAGTCGCCCTCGTTTAATAGCTCAACACTTACCGTACCGCTAGTATCGCTACTGCTCACTAATTGTAAGCTCGTTATTTCGCTCTCTTGCGAGTCAAACTTATCCATTAAATTTTGCTGGGCTTGTAGTGCACTTTGCTCAAGCGCTAACAAGTTTTTATTAGTTTGCCCATACGCTGCATCGTTTTGCATAACAAGTTCAGCGGTTACGGTATCGCCGGCAATACTTGGGAAAAAACCTACTTTTACTGCACCGGTCATAGGCATACCAACAACCAGAATAAAAAAGGCCACAAATGCAGCAACAATGGCGTATCTAAATCGTAACGAGTATTCAATAACGCGGCGGTACACTTTATCGCTAAACCAAGTTAGACCGCTGTCGGCGCCATGCTGCACCTTTGACCACAAGCCACTAAGACCCGACTTTAACTGACGTTTAGTACTTACGTGGGCTAAATGAGACGGTAAAATAAGTTTTGATTCAACAACCGAAAGCAGTAAACAAATCGTCACTACGGTTGCAAACTGAGAGTAAATTTTACCTAAGTTGCCAGATACATTCGAAAGCGCAACAAACGCAGCTACCGTGGTTAATACGCCAAATATGGTAGGTACAGCCACCTTCATGGTGCCTAAAATCGTGTTATTAAGGGTGTCGCCGTGTTTTTTGCGAGTGGTGTAAATACTCTCCCCTACAACCACGGCATCGTCGACCACGATCCCCAGCGCCATAATAAAACCAAAGGTGGTCATTTCATTTATGGTCAGTGCGGTGTAGCTGTCGGTCATAAAGTACAGTGTGCCAAAAAATACAAATGGCAAGCCACCTGCAACCCATAGTGCAACGCGTACATTTAAAAATATCGCTAAAATAACAAACACCATAATAATACCGGTTACGGCATTTTTAGTAAGCAGCGATAGGCGCTCGGTGATCATGGTGCTTTTGTCGTGCCAGCTTTCAAGCTCTACATTTTGCGGTAATAAGCCGCGCTCGTGCCATGTATCAATTACGCTTTGTGCTTGCTCAACTATGGTGGTTATATCGCTATTTTCATCCATTAAAATTTCAATGCCTACGGCATTTTCCTGGTTATAACGACTTAGTGAGTTGGTATCTTCTGCGAATGTGTCGGTAACGGTTGCTACATCACCTAATTTAATTTGTGTGCCTGATTGCGTTGTAAGTAACACTATATTGGCAAAGTCGCGCTGCCAATAAGCTTGGTCTGCCGCTTTTAGGCGCATAATTTTATTGCTATCGCGCAAACTAGTAGAAAGCGGGCTCGATGATTCGTTGTTAATCACCTCGCTTACATCGCTAATAGTTAAGCCGTAGGCTTGTAGTTTGCCTTCGTCGATTTCTACCGACATCATAGGGTCAAGCACGCCCGATTGCTCTACATCGCTAATGCCCGATTTAGCTAATAAATCGGCTTTTAGTTTTTCACCTAGGTTTTGCAACGTATGGCGGTCGGCATCACCAAATAATTGTAAAGTTAATGCGTGATCTTGCCTGCGCGCTTTGTCGATCACCGGTTCTTCGGCATCTGCCGGAAAGTTATTTATGGCATCAACTTGGTTTTTAACATCGGTGAGTAGCTCATCAAGCGAGTAATCGGTTTTTTTCTCAATGCTTACATGACTGCCGCTGGCATCGGATGTAGAGGTAATGCGCTTAATACCCGGTACGGTTTCAAGGGCTTCTTCTACTTTTAGGGCGATGCCTTCTTCTGCTTGTAAGGCATCGCCACTGTCGTAAACCACCGATACCGAAATAGTATCTGGCTCAAGGCTTGGAAACGCCTCTTTACGCAAAGTAGAAAGCGACATTATGCCCATTACTATTACGCTAATGAGTAATAAATTGGCGGCCACTGAGTTGTTAGCAAACCAGCTAATAATGCCGTGCAAAGGGTTAGTATTATTAGGTAATTGCGGTGCTTGATGCGGGCTCATTATGGCATCTCCTCAACAATTGGGTTTACTAACATATCGTTTAAGTAGCTTACGAGTGGGCGAGCCACCACACGTAAATTAGTGTGCCCTTCAATAGGAGAGATATAAACGTAATCACCGCGCTCAAATAGTTTTTGCGCTTGAATGCTCATTAACGTGTTTTGCTCGTTTACGTACCAAATTAAGCCCTCTTGCGATACTGCTGAGGCGGGTAATTTAATTACGTTGTTAAGCGCTTTACCGGCAATTTGTACCGCTAAAAATGTACCTGGTAATAATGGTGTTGCTTGCTTAAAAGGTTTGTCTAGCGCAACCACTACACTGCGCTGGCGAGAGCTATCGTCAAGATGCTGCTCAAAACGAGCAATGTAACCTTGCCACTGATTCTGTGTTGTTACATCACTTAAAATAACCTCGCCCGACTTATCGCTTGCCAGGTTTTGCCATTGGCTTAATGAAAGCGGTACGCTAATTTCTACTTTGTCGGTGCTGTTTAATGTAGCCAGTGTATCGCCAATGTTTACGTAAGTGCCTAAATCCACATCGCGCGATAAAATAACAGCATCAAACGGCGCACTTATATGGGTGTTTTTTTCATCACGCTGCGCAGTTTGTAGTGCGTATTGGGCGTTATCGGCCGTTGCTTGGGCGGCTTCTAGCTGTAGCGTTCTAAATACTAAAGGCGAGCTTGGCGCTTGCGTTACACCCGAGCGCTGCCATTCACGCTTTGCTTGGTTTCCTAAGTCTTGCTCTTCTTGTAGGGCAAGTTTGGCATCTGCCAATGTGGCTTTAGCGCTCGCGACTGCTTGTAAGTATTCGGTGTTATCTATTTGTGCAAGCACTTGGCCCTTTTTAACTACATTACCGGTAGCAAATTGCTCGCTCATATTCGTTATTTCGCCCTTAACTTGTGCTTTTAAGCTAAGTGCCCAGTGTGCTTTAGCCTCACCGTGGCCGCTAACATAGGCTTGATACGTACTTGGCACAGCGTTAATAACCGATACATTGGGTGCCACAGATTTAGCCGGCTCAGGCTTTGGGCCATTTGCTTGCTGCGCCATTTTTTGGCCGTTATATGAAATAGCAAGCCCTATACAAACAATGGCAACAAGAGTTACAACAACAGGTACTGGCGAAATTTTCATGACGATACTCCAAGGCCCAAGGCAAGGCCTAAATCTATACGGTTAGTTAAAAGGGTGTAATTTATTTGGCTAAGCTGAGCTTGTAGGTCGTACACCTGCTGCTGCACGGTTAGTAAATCTAAAATATCAACCAAACCTTGCTGGTATTTGCTTTGGTAGTTGCTATAACTGCGCTTAGCACTGGCAAGTGCTTTACTAATTTGTAGCTGCTGCTGTGTTAATGATTGCTCTTGGCCTAGTGCGTTTTCTACTTCGTTTACGGCGCTAAGTAGCGTGTCTTGGTATTCCCAAAACGCTTGTTCGGCATTTAATTTTGCAATATCAACTTGTGCACGAAGTGCTCCGCCTTGAAACAATGGCGCACTTAAACTGCCTAATAAGTTCCATACTGGGCTGGTTAATAATGCTTGGCTGGGTGTAGTTGCTAAATCTCTAAGCGATGCCGAAAGCGTAATGTTTGGCAGTAAATCTTTGTAAGCTACATCCACTAAATAACGTTTAGATTGAATATTGTAATAGGCACTTTGTAAATCGGGGCGACGCGCTAAATCTTGCTCTGGTAGCGCGCTTAGCGGCTCAATAACCTCAGGTAAAACAGAGGTAGTAGGTAAGTTTTCAAGTTTATCAACGCCCACTAATAATACTAAAGCGCGTTTAGCTTGTGCTATTTGTTCTTGATAATCGGCAATAGTGGCTCGGGTTGAAGCGGTATTTGTACGCGCGGTATCAAGGGCTTCTAAATCACCTAAGCCGTATTGGTAACGCTCAACAATACTTTGCTCGTTATTTTCTAAAACCGTTAAGCGCTGCTGCTCTATGTTAAGTAAATCTTGCTGCAAAATAATGTTTAAATACGTGCGCATCACGCTGGCTACTAAGGTGTCTTTAGCGCCTTGGTAAGTGGCCTGATTACTGGCTATGGTCATGTCTTGCGCAGCTACGTTATCAGCAATTTTTTGCCATACGTCGGCTTCCCAGCTAACCCCTAGCGATGAGCTGTACTGTGTGCCAGTTGTTTCGTTGCGCTGAGCGTCAAAATCGGCATCTACACTAAACCACTGGCTTGCTGCGGTAACATCGCGCTGCGCATAAGCAAGTTTTAGCGCCACATGCACTTGGTTAAATGAAGGGTTATTTGCAACGGCTTGGTTAATAAGCGAATCAAGCCCCGCTATATTCACTAAATCAGTGATATAACTTACCTCGGTTGCATCATCTTGTGTGTATTGCCAATTTGCATGCTGCTTTAGCGATTGCTCGGTGCTATTACCTGTATAGCTTGGCTGGCTACTACACGCAGCTAGCGTGCAGCTAAGTGCAAGCAATAAAACCGTTGAGCGCTTTTTAAAATAAACCATTTAACTGTGCCTAATTTACATCATTACACACAGTGTATTAGGGCAAGGGTTAAGGATGGGTTAAAAGGGGTTAACTTACTTTAGACAAATTAGTATTTGCCTCGTTTAGCCAAATTACGTAGCCTTTGGCAAAAATATTCACTTAAAACTCATATGCATAAATTAATTTTTACCCTTTTTTTAATACTCCCTACGTTATTGCAGGCTCAAGTAACCTTAAGTGATAAAACCATTATATACAGTGGCCAAATCAACAAACAAAATAACAATACGGCAGCTGAGCTTTTAAAAACTAACCCTACAATTAATACATTTACTATTACCAGCGGCGGCGGAAACATAGATTTAGGGATGGACTTAGCCGAGTTAATTTTGGCGCATAAGCTAACGGTAAACATAAAGCAGTTTTGCTTTTCGTCGTGTGCTAATTATGTGTTGCTTGCTGGGCACCCTACTACAATTGAGCCAAATACAATTATTGGCTGGCATGGGGATGCAGCCTCAGCTAAATGGCTAGATAGTGATATTGATGCCATGGTAAAGCATTTAAAAGAGCCACAAAAAAGCCAAAAGTGGCAGACATTACGCGCCCATTACGATGAGGTAATTGCTAAAGCAAGCTTGCGCGAAAAAGCTTTTTACACAAAGCTAAATGTAAATCACGACCTACTCACAGTAGGGCTAAAACCCAGTTTACGCAGCGCCGCCATAAAGCAACGTGCGCGTGGCTGGACGTACTCACCTAAGGTGCTTAACTATTTTGGAATTAGCAATATTAGCTATAATAATTGGCAACCTCGTTCAGCTAAAAACTTTCCGCTGCTTATTATTAGCGACTTAAACTAATAACCATCCCCCTCTTTACTAATCTCATTTTTACTCACAATAAAGCCCTGTTAATAGCAGGGTTTTGTGTTTTAGCTGCCTTATAAGTACTTTGTGGATACTCACTATTAATATGACAAATACTTCACACACTTTAAAATCTAATTGATATGCGTTATCATTCGCAACATCATTAACTTTTAATGTTAACAATAATGAACAAGCTAATTAAATTTACCCCAATATTATGCGCGCTTGCGTTGGCTGGTTGTGGCGGTGGCTCGGGTAATACTGCTCCACAGTTTTCTCAACCTAATTTAAGTTTTACTGTAAACGAAGACACCACTTTTTCAGGCCAAGTAACAGCCACCGACGACGAGGCACTTAGCTACACATTAGCAAACGCGCCAAGTAATGGGACGATAGCGATAGAAGCAAATGGTGAGTTTACGTATACGCCTAACGCCGATTTTTTTGGTAGCGATAGTGCTTCAATTTCAGCTAGCGATGGTTCTCTTAGTTCAAATGTAACGCTAAACTTTACGGTCGAAAATGTTAATGATACGCCGGTATTACAAACAACAAACGTATTTGTTACCTCATCATCAACAACAGAGGGGACTATTAATGTAGTTGATGCCGATGGAGATGAAATAACATTTACGCTGGTAACCTCCCCTGAAAGTGGTGTAATTACAATAAACGAAAGCACGGGCGAGTTTATCTTTGAAGCGCAAACATTAAGTTCAGTTAATGAAGCATTCGTAATAAGCTATACGGATGGCGTAATTGATGAACCAATTACGGCCAGTATTACACTAAGCCCTTCTTATGTAACAAATGAAGACAAACGTAATTTTTACTACAGCTCTAGTAAATCACACTTAAAACAAGCCGATATTGTAAACGAAAGCATTAACGATGAAATTTCACGTTATACCGTATACCAAGTTCAAGCAGCGGCGTATGCACGTGCTGGGTTTTTAGAAACAGCCGAAGACTATTTATTACTCATTAACGAGCAAACAGCTCTTGCTGGAGGCCTAAGAGATGTAGGTGTTGCGTTAGATAGCATCAATGAAATAGAGCAAGGTGCACAATATCGCTCACGCGCCTTAGCCGCTTACAACCAATATTTAGCTGAAAAAGGGTTTGAAAACATCAACCGTAACGATGCAGCCTGGTTACTTGGTTTAGTAAATGATTATATGGATGTTGGTCAAACCGATGAAGCAGAAACACTGCTGGAAACTATTAACAGTTATGCAGAGATAGTACGTGAAGAGCAATATTCAACAACATATGGTTACTTCCAAACAGCATTTAAAAATGCAGCCGAAGGTGCATTAGATGTATATGCTGCAAACCCAACTGATGCCAATCAACTCACAGCACAAACTTTTGCTACTGCACTAGTAAATATTTCAAGTAACACAGGTTACCAAATTCAAGGTGGTAGTGGCGAGTATGCGGGTGAAAAAGTAGAGAAACTAAGAGCGCTTTATACTGCATGGGCAGCTGAGGTTTTATTTCGAGCCAACTCGCTTGAACTAGCCCGTGAATACGTAAACCTAGCGCTGTCGTTTTATGGTGTAACGGGCATAGATAGCAACTATGACTTTGCTGCTTCAGAATACACTGAGGCCAATTTAGGTACTTATACCTATCCACTACAAACTCTAGCCGGATTACTAGAAGGCCTTTATGACCTCGAAGAAAACCCTGCGTTTGCATTACTTTCATCTGATTTTGATATCAGTGGTGCTAAACAAATTATGTACAGTTTTAGTATAACTAAAAGCATTATAGCGGGTTCATCTGTAGCTGATGCAACGGCTGAAGCCTTCACCTATTTTACAGAGGAAAGTGATTACAATGAGTTTTTTAGAAGTCTAACCAAAACATCAAATAACGCGGGCACAGCACAAGTTCTACATCAGTTTGGCTTTACAGAACAGGCTAAAGACGTATTAACTTATGCTGGTGAGTTTATTTCATCTGACGAGTACATAAGTGCAGAGTCATCTGCTTCTTTCTTAGCGGGTTCTAATGGATGTGGTTTACTGGTTAGCATTAGCGAAGAAATTGGCGCAGATTCTGCAGCTGCCGCAAATCGCTGTTTAACCATGTTAAATAAACTAAATACAGGCACATTACGAACTTTAACCGACACTTCTGCAATTACTGTTCATAACAATGTAATGGTATCACTTGACCGCGGTGGTTTGACTGACGAGATTGCCGCAGTAAATACGCAATTACTAAGTAAAATTAGTGTATTAGATGACATTGAAGATCGGTTTGAGTACAGCTTAGAAACTTTAGGTTATTTAGTCGATGCTGGTTTTACTGATTTAGCCTTAACTACATTTAATAGTGCGATAGCTGAAGTAAACGAAAATTTAAGCACGTTAACAAGCGACCAATTGCTGGATATACTTGAAGCCCTTAAAAAAGAAACGGTCTCACTTAGTGCTCCAACAACTGGCTTTTGGGAACGTTACAGCATGCTTTCTAGCATGGGGGCTAATGCCGGCAGTATTACTGACTTTGCCAGCACTTACAGTAGTGTGAAAACACAAACCTCAGCACTTCTCGCTGATATTGAAACGCTTATTTTAGCGCAAGCCGATACTGTCATTATTGAAGCTATGGAAGATTTAGTCGAAGCACATACCTTACTTGACGAATACGAGCAAGCAACAGCGCTTGTCACTAATGATGTGAACGGTGAAGCCGACCAACTTGACCTTTACACCACAATGGCTGAATTAATTGCAAGCAAAGATGACTTTAGAGATAACCGTGTTGCCAGTGTTGATACTGATAACGACGGGCTTCCAAACTTCTTCTTAGCAAATGTAACTGATGAAGATATTGCCGCTTCGGGTTTAACAGCCGATGAAGATGCTGACAACGATGGTATTGCTGATAGCGAAGACAGCACTCCAATTGGCAACTAAATAAGAGAAAACAATGCAGACACGTTATATTTATGCGTGTCTGTTTTTGCTTGCCCATAATTCATATGGTGCGACCGAGCAAAAACAGACCCCTCCCCCACCTGAAGATTGCAGCACACTCACTGATGAAAAAAAAAGTTTATGTGAAGCTATCGAACACATTGAAGTTAAAGGCCAATTTATAGGGATAGAAGTTCCTGAAGTTATTGGTCGTTCGTATTTAGACCGCAGTTTTATTGATGCAACAGCCAAAGGGAATGGCGACATAAATGAGCTAATTGCACTTTTACCAGGCGTACAATTAAGCAATGAGGCATTAAGCATTGAAAGCTTAGCAGAGATAAGTGCGCCAGAAATATCCATCTCAGGTGCCCAGCCTTGGCAAACAGGTTTTTCACTTGATGGTATGAACTACAATAATCGTATTGATCCCGCCAGTAGTAGCCGCTTAACATCATCAAGTAATGACGTGTCAGGCGGTGTGCAAAGCATGAATGTAAACTCTGATGTAGTTGAGTCTATTACTGTTTATGACCATAACATTCCGGCTGAATTTGGTGGCTTTTCTGGCGGTGTGGTTAATACCAAAACAAAAGAAACGTTTGGCAAAGATAGTTTTAGCTTTACTGTACGCGGGAATCACAGTGATTGGGCTGATTATCATTATATTCAAGCCGACAATGAAACTGAGCAAAGTAGTACAGATGAAGCTGAATTAGAGGCTCCAGTATACGAAAAAATAAGCTATTCATTGAGCGGTAAAAAGCAACTTAATAAACGCCACGGTGTGATGTTTAGTTTAAATTACCTTAACAGTGATATAAGTGACTTATCACTGGGGCAAACAAAAACCCAAAGCCGCCGTAACATTAACGCTATATTTAAATATGGTTATAAGAACGGCTGGGTTGATAATTTTACGATAAGTATGATCTATTCTCCCTACGAGGTGAATGGTTTTATTACTGATGCACTTGATAGTGACTATCAGTTAGAAGGTGGCGCATATGGTAGCGCAATACAATTAAAGCAAGATTTTAATTATGTAACATGGGCAAGTAATTTAAGCTTTAACATAAGTGATAGTAGCCGAGATGGCCCAGCGCATTTTTATAATTGGCTACAAACAAAAGGAAAAGACTGGGGACAATACGCTAACCAAGGCGATGCAGACGAACGCTTTTCACGCCAAGGTGGTTATGGCGCGTTAGATAACCGCCAATTCACCACCAATTGGAAAAATACATTTAATCTAGAAACTTTTAAATTTTTAGGGTTAACCCACTCAGTTGTGGCTGGTGCAGAAATTAAATATCAGCAAATAGAACGTGAGCGCTTTCAAGATGGCTATAACTACAGTTCGCCTGTTATATGGTCTAGTGCTAGTACACCACTTAATTGCAGTGGTTATTCACTTGATTGTCAAGCACTCGAAACCCTCATCCCTATAGAAAAATTAGCTGAGCAATTAGGCGGTGAGATTGACTTTAACAACTCGGAACACGTCACCGCATACAGTAATAATATAACTACTACAGCGCAATTTTTTAATGGCCGAACTGTTAGCCCTGCTGAATACATAGATGTAAATTTAAATCGCAACGCACTCTACGTTACCGACCATATTAACTACGGCAAACTGGATGTGAATTTAGGTATGCGCTACAGCTATGATGACTTTTTACAAAACCATGATGTAGCACCGCGAATTTCAATAGGGTACGACGTATTTGATAATAAAAAAACCATTATTAGTGCCGGCCTAAGCCGATATTACGACTCCGCTATTATCAGTTATAAAATTAAAGAACAACAACAGTTTTCTTATCTACAATATAGGCCTATCGAAAGTGGCTACTTACAAAACTGGTTAGATTCAAATTACACTGGCAGCTTTAAATATCGTTTTAATGACGTTGATACCCCTTACGATGATGAATTTGCACTGGGTATCGCTCACGCATTTGAGACAATTGGTAATATTTCTTTAAAATACGTAAAGCGAAAAAAACATCAGCAGTTCTCTCGCACAACCTCAGACGAAACAGATCTTGATGGGTACACTTATATTGATATTAGTAATGAAGGAACGGGAAGTTCAGAACGTATTTCACTAGCATGGAGCGCTCAATTTGGTGCCCATTCTGTATGGGCAAATACATCGTATGCCGAAAACGAAATATCAAATGACAATTATAATGCAACCGTAGATAACACCCCACTCGATGAACTAGTTTACTATGTTAATGCAAAAGATGAAGGTTCACTGGTCACATTGAGTCAACTATCTCAGATACGAACTAATTTTGGAGCACCTATCACAGCAGCCTTAGGCTGGAACGTAGATTGGGTCGATTCATTTAGCACTGGATTAAATATCTCATATTCAGGTAGCTACGATACAGCTGTAAGTACAGGAGGAAGCGAAAGTATAGATATAGAAGATGTCTGTGCTAGCTGTCCAGTTGTTTCCACTCTATTTGATGTTTATCAGGAACAGACTATACGTGCTAGAACAATGCTAAACCTAAGTTTAAAATACAAACATAAACTGACCAGCAACCAAAGCTTAGAGTTACGTGCTGATATTTCTAATTTATTAAATACGAGAACGTATACAGTAGCAGAGGGCGCATCAGGTATTGAGCCTGGTCGAGTATTTTGGTTAGGGCTGAGCTACAAATATGATTAAAGTTATTTTTGTAGCCCTTGCTGTATTCTTATTTACGGCTGATTCTAAAGCTTTAAACAATAAAGACTTACGTGCTTTGTATAGTAAAGGCCAAGCTCATTGGCCTGCTATTCAAACCAGTGACGGAAGAAGCGTTGAGCCCATGTCGCTTTTGCCTGTAGCATCGCCTAAACCGGAGCATGTTGCACTAGGCAATAAGCTTTTTCATGATGTGCAGCTTTCACGTAATAATACCGTTAGCTGCGCCACCTGCCATGAACGCGACAAAGGCTTTCATGATGGCCGTACAACCGCCATAGGCATTGACGAGCAAATAGGCACGCGTAACACCCCCGCTATTTTTGGTATTGATCAATGGCAACATTTTTTTTGGGATGGACGCGCAAGCACCGCAGAACAACAAGCACTTATGCCAATAGAAAACCCGATTGAAATGGACTTAGCTCCAAAAATAGCTTTAGCCCGAGTAAATAAAGATAAGAGTTACCGTGCATTTAATAAAAGCGCTTTTAATAGCAGCACGTTAACCACCGAGCAAATGGCAAAAGCCTTAGTCGCGTTTGAGCGCACACTATCAGCTCCAAATACTCGCTTTAAACTTTTTATTTTAAGAGTAAAAAGCAGTCCGAAGAAAGCTGTAATGCAACTATCTGATAATGAACTAAACGGCCTACATTTATTTAGAACTAAAGCTAAATGTATGACATGCCATAATGGCCCCCTACTAAGTGATAACAAATTTCACAACACAGGACTCCATTACTACGGCCGACACTTTGAAGATAAGGGCCGCTTTGATGCCACAAATAACCCTGATCATATAGGACAATTTAGAACTCCTTCATTACTAGGTTTAGCAATAAGTTTTCCATGGATGCATAACGGGTTATTTGAAGATTTAACAGGCATCGTGAGTATGTATAACCATGGCGGGGCTAGACCAAGACCACGAAAAAACCAACTAAACGACCCACACTTCCCTAAAACCAGCGACCTGCTTATAAAGCTTAATTTAACCAAGCAAGAAAAAGCAGACCTAGTGGCATTTTTACGCATATTATAAATAGTAAGCTACTCACTAAAGTGCGCGTGAGTAGCTTAGCGATATAAAATCGAGGCCTGGATTGGGCTTTTTAATACCAGCGTTTGAATAATGAAAATACTTAAGTGACACGCTATGTTGCTCAGCCTCACCAAATTTCATGGCAATGCCTAGGCGGTCTTCAAACTGGTAATGTGTGCTTATGTTTTTTCCCGCAAATTTGGTGTCATCTAATAAGCTTAAACCAATACCAAACTCGGCAAAAACGCGGTTCCCAGCAATACTGCCAATAGGATAAAAAATAACAGGCGAAAGCGATAAGCCTAAATTAGCGTCGTAGCGTTTTGGGTCATCGTATTCAAAAAAGTTGGCATTGGCTTCTAGGTAAATCTCTAGCTCTTCAAAGCCTTCTATTTGATAATCTAAGGCATATTGATAAGCCACCTTAATCCCTCGCACGTCTCCTTCACCTTGAATATAGCTCATCGAAAAGTAATCTTGTGCAGCCGTTGCAGCGCCTGCGTATAGCGTTATAGCTATTAAAAACAATTTATAAAGTTTCATGTTATTCACCTCAAGCAGCTCTATTTTTATTGCAATTGCTTGACCTAAACACAGCAAATTTAGCTGCTCTAGATTAAGCAATGATTCAATGAGGTGCATACTAATTGCATTTAACTATTTTGATAATTGCAATTTAAGTGGAATAACTTTCTTTAATATATTGATAATTAAACAGTGCTTGAGCGCGCGCTAACGTGTGTTGTTAACCGCTTATATTGCTGCTTAAAAAGCTGCCAACCCACAATGCCCGACAAGGTATTACCGCATGCCATACCGATAAATAACCCTGTTAAACCGTAAAAATACGAGCCTAACCAAAGTAGTGGTAAGTAACACAAAAATAGCCGTAATATGGAGATAAATAAGGCCGTGGTCGCAAAGCCCAGCGCGTTACATACCGATACCGTGATCATACATACACCCAAAGCCGCGTAGCTCAGGGGCACAAATGCAAAGTAACCTGTTAGGTTAGCAACTATTTCACTATTATTGCTAAGCGCATTTGCAAGCGGGTTAGCCACACCTAGCATAATAACCGCTAATAAAATTTGTATGCCAATTACAAAACCGCACGCAAGTTTTACTACGCTTAATATTTGCCTAAGCTCGCCCCGCCCTTTTAAATTTCCAACAATGGGGGGCAGCGCCATGGTAAGCGCTAAAATTAAAATAATCGCAATATATTCAATACGGTTTGCAAGCCCCCAAGCTGCTACAGCAAACCCACCATACGCGGCAATCAGTGCAGTTACTATCATGGCTGAAATAGGCGGAATAAACTGTGAAAGTAAAGCCGGTGCCATCATTTTTGCAATGGCTTTTATTGCCTGCTCGGTGCGGTTTTTTAAAACGTCAAAGGTTACAAGTTCTCGTTTAATAAGCGTGTAAAACACCACTGCTAAGCCTATTGCAAAAGCAACACAGCTTGCCCATGCAGCACCCGCTAACCCCATATCAAAGGTAAACATAAACAATGGATCGAGCCCTATATTTAACACACTGGTTAGCACCATAATTCGCCCAGGCAATAAGGTTTCGTTATGAGCACGGCAAATGCTGTAACCAAAATAAAGCAGCGCTCCAAGCCAGCAGCTTATTAGCCAAGGCAACCAGTAAAGCTCAGTTAAATTAAATAACGAAGGCGTTGCACCCAGCACTAAAATTATAGGCTGCTGAAAAAGCCACAGCGCCAAGCACAATAGCGTTACTATTACGGTGCCAATAAATACGATTAAACTACCTAAGTAGCGTGCGTAGTTAACTTTATTTTCCCCAAGTGCAGTAGAAATGGTCGCAGTTGCCGCAATACCTAAGCCTACTTGTACTCCCACAATTACCTGAAAAATAGCAATACTAAAGGCAACTACAGCGAGCGGCTCAGCGCCTAGCTTAGCAATAAAAATACTATCAACCAGCTGGCTTCCCATAATAGAAAACAAGCCAACCAACATAGGCCAAGTTTGCTTAAATAAATACTTTAAAAGTAATGATGTATTACGGCTCATAAGGCAGGCTCACTCTAAACTTAAAAATTTAAACGAGAAAAATACCGAAAAAAAAGGCGCTTATAGTAAGCGCCACAGGAAAAGTCACAATGAATAAGCTGCTAGTATATTTACACAACTAAGTATTGATAATATAGTTGTTTAAATAATCAGTTTATTGAAAAATTTGATAATGAACATTGCCCATTTAAATCTGTTTGTCAGAATCGCAACAACACACAATATTAGCTTAGCTGGCAAGGAGTTAGGTTTGTCGGCTGCGGTTTCTAGTGCCCAAATGAATAAGCTTGAAGAAACGCTCGGCGTTAAACTTATTCATCGTACAACCCGAAAAGTATCGCTAACCGAAGAGGGCCAAGCTTTTTTACCCCACGCCGAGGAAGTGCTTGCCAATGTTGAAATGGCGCGCGCCTCGGTAGGTATAGGCAGTGTAACTCCACAAGGGAAATTGCGCATTACCGCCCCTGCTTCGTTCGGGCGTATGCATATTATTCCTGCATTGGCTGGATTTATTGAGCAATACCCCGACCTAACAATTGATTTACGCTTAAGTGATAGCATTATTGATATGGTCGGCGGAGGTTTTGATATAGCAATACGCGACGCCGCATTAAACGACTCAACCCTTCTAGCCCGAAAGGTTGCCCGTGATAAACGCTTAATTTGCGCATCGCCTAAGTACCTTGCTAAACACGGCACACCTAAAACACCACAAGATTTAAAAAATCATACCTGTGTTAATTTACATGGTTTAACTACGTGGTCGTTTATTACACCCGAGGGCACACAAAACATTAAAACCAATAACGTATTACAAGCTGATAACGGTGAAGCGGTGCGCGATGCGTGCGTGCAAGGCTTAGGTATTACGTTAATGTCGAGCTGGTGTGCCTATAAAAAACTACAAAGTGGTGAGCTGGTACAAATTTTACAAGACTACCCACTTGCATCCGACACCGCTATTTGGAGTGTTTACCCAAGTTCGCGTTTATTAGCGCCAAAAGTAAGGGCCTTTATAGACTACTTTAGCGGCTACTTTGGTGACGAACCCTACTGGGAAAAAATATAATTATTTAACTGTAAAATATAAAAGCACAAACCTAGGTTTGTGCTTTTTGCGCTTTAAATATATGGAGCTTTATTGGTAAACCTTGGGCAAGTAAAAACAGCAGTTGCTAACTTGTACTTTTATACTTCGTATTTAATCGTGTTAGTTTATTAAATAACTTAATAACAACTCCCAATAATGTTAATTAAAAGCTAGCCATGCATCTCAAACATATCAATAACTCTTTTAAAACTTTCATTTTATTTGCACAATTTATTGCCATACTAAAACCTTCGTATATAAATCGTTTTGGGGTAAGTATGAGAACAATTAAACGAAGTCGTTTAAAAGCGCCTAGCGTTAACACTACAAAAACTGAGCTCGCATTTTGCCTGCTTAGTGCCACGGTACTTTTAACTGCATGTGGCGAGCAGATAAAAAGCGAAAGTACACCTGCCTCCCCAAAAGCTAAAAGCGCTAAAAACACGCTTATAAATACCGATGAATTTAATATTAAAGCCATGGTAAAGCTGCCACAAACTGTAGAGTGTACGCTTGAAAACGGCTTACAAACCCAGTGTGCTCAAGTGGTTTTAAAATATCAGCCCGACAACATTGAAGTCGGCCCTTTTTGCCCAGAAACACTCGACGACGTAGGCGGAATTTGGGATTGGGATGGCACCGATGCGGGGCTATATAGGTTAGATAAAGCATTTTTAACCATGCTTAACGAGCAAGGTTTTACCTTTTACGATGAAGACGGCAACGTGCATATTGTTGATAACGCGACCATTCGCCCAACAGTTGATCATGCATGTATTAATGTATCGGTAGATAAAAGCGTGGAAATTACCGCCCTTTTACCACTGCACCCTGTTATGTCTGATCAATCAACAGCGTTGGGCACTGTATCTAAAGTGGGTATAGCGCTTGCGGGTGTGCCTATTTTTTCGGATGCGCCAAGTGTGCAACATACTGGACATTTACCCGCGCTTGATACCTGCGCAGGTCATATTGATCCGGGCGGTTGGTACCACTACCACGGCACCGCCAGTGATATAGACAGCGTATATAAACACGAACATGTAAACGTTAACTGTAATAATTTAGCGCAAAAGCCAAGCGCCCTATTTGGTTATGGCTTTGATGGCTACCCAATTTACGGAAGCCAAGAAATTGATGGTACATCCCCAACCGAGCTTGATAGCTGTAATGGCCACACAGGCCCCGTGGGTGAAAGCGGCATAGTTACTTACCACTACCATGCAAGTAATACATTCCCTAACTTACCTAAGTGCTTAAAAGGCGTGGTTGCACAAAACAACTTTACGACCACAGCACAAGCGGGTGTAGGGGCCAAGCCACCTGAAGGCACTAAAATATCTCGCCATGAACCACCTGGTGGCGCTCCAAAAGCGGGTGGCCCTAACGGCGGCATGTCACCACCGGGGTTTGCTGAGGCTGCTAACAAACTAGGCGTTAGCGAAGAAGTGCTTATGCAAGCAATGCAAAAAGCCGGCGGACCTAATGCCGATTTAACGGTTGTAGCAAAGGCACTTAACGTAAAACTGGAGCAATTAAAAGCCGCATTACCAGAAAAACCTAAACGCTAATTAACCTAAACTCTGGTTAGAGATTTACTAACATATTGAACCATGGTGATATTTAAGTTTATTTTCTCTAGCTAGAAACTTTCAGTGAAAATAAGGCAAATTTACGCGTCAATCGCTGGCCTATTGCAAGTAAGTTAAACGCGGTTTGCACTGAAAATAGCGGCTCGAGATAGATTTATTATCCAAATTCAGGCTAATTATAAATTACGGCAAGTGTTAAAAGCACTTTCCGTAACAATTAGTTACGCAACTTAAAACGTTGTAAAAGTTCCTAAAATCGTCAAAAATGTGAGAAAACGTTGGCTTGTGTCAAGAACAGTAAACGTTAGTAAAAAGCTGTAAACACGCCCCTGTTATCGGTTACATGTCAGTTACCATTCAGTTTAAAGCGCTAGTATTGAACCCAGTTATGTAACAACATACACGAGGCACTAGTATGAAACTGACTAAATTACTCCCTGCTCTACTTGCCATAAGTGCAGTATCTGGCGCTGCATATGCAGCACCCAATGAGCGAGAAAACGCAAAAAGTTTTAATAATGAGCGCGCAAAACGCATCGAATACAAACGAGATGAGCGCCGCGATGACAAAAAACAGCGTATAGAACATAAAAAAAACGACCGTAAAGAGCGCAAACAAGCCAAACGCGAGCACCGCAAAGAGCAAAAGCGCAAAGTTGCCCATTACAAACAGCAGCAACGCACTCGTAATTATTTTAAACATAATCGCCACAACGTAGTGACCTACCGGCCTGGGCATTATTTTAATCATTTACCGCGCAATAGTGCTTCAATCAGATTTAATGGCATTACGTTTACATTTAGTGATGGTATTTACTACAGAAAAGCAAAAAGAGGCTACCACGTAGTTAAGCCACCAAGAGGCTTAAGAATACGCTCACTACCAAGGCATTATTCACACTTTAAACGCCATAATACCACTTACTATACCTACCAAAATATATATTACGTGGCAGATAATAATGGTTATAGAGTAGTTGATGAGCCTAAAATAGTGGTTAATCAGGCTATTAAGGTAGGCAGTGCTAAAAATTATGATTTAGGGCAAACCTACGACACCCTCCCTATTTCGGCAGAGGCAGTCACGATTAACGATCAACAATATTTTAAGTACCAAGATATTTATTTTTTACCGCAAATAAACGGTGACGAAATAAAATATTTAGCGATAAATTTAGGGTAAACAATTTAGCTAAAACGCAGGGCAAGTTGCGCTAAGCATCTTGCTCTTTTGACATTAAGTCGGCCATTCGTTGGTTAATTTCTTGCTCACTTAAATCTTCTTTATGGGTGCCTATGGTCCAAATATGCCCGAATGGGTCTTGTAGGGTGCCGGCTCTATCACCATAAAACTGGTCGTGCACTGGGCATACTTCTGTAGCGCCAAGTTCAATTGCCTTTTTAAATACGCTATCTACATCTTCTACGTAAAGCATTAAACTTACCGGTGTGCCACCAAGTGCATTGGGGCTTTTAAATGACTCATCCGGGCATGAGTCCGAAATCATAATATGCGAGTCGCCAATTATAATTTCAGCATGGGCTATACCGCCCTCTGGCAGCGGCATTTGCATTACTAACTGCGCATTAAATGCATCACGATAAAAACAAATAGCTTGCTGAGCACCTTCTATAATTAAGTACGGTGTTACCGAACTAAACCCTTTGGGAATTGCTGAAACAGTCATAACGCTCTCCATTATTTTTTATGGGTGTATGTATTTAGCCTATAGGTTAAAAACACTTCTTTCAACGTGTTAACTCATTTAAGTCACTATAATTAAATTAGCCAATTTGTGGTCAATAACTATACTAGCTGTAATATATATCTTACTTTTATTTGCTTGGGACTTTTATAATGTTATCTAAAATTAGCCTCGCCGCTAAAAAGTATAAAGTTCTGAAATATTTAGTTTTAAGCTGGTGTGCTTTATTTGCCCACCAAAGCGTGGCTAAAGTTGTGATTGCCATTGTAGGTAAAACAAAAAACGACTCTTTTTATCAGCAAGCCTTTAAAGGCTGTTTGCACTTTAGTAATGAGCACCCTGAAATAGAATGCAAGTACGATGGGCCAAAAGACTTTCAAGACATTCGTAGCCAATCTATGGTCATTAATAGGTTAGTTGATCAAAAAATAGATGGGTTAATTGTAGCAACAACCGACTCTCAGCATTTGGTCACTCGCTCATTAATGGCGCTTAAAAGCAAAAACATTCCTGTTATAACGTTTGATTCTGACCTGCTAGAAAAACACCAACAGTACCGCCTAGCCTACGTAGGCAGTAACAACTTCGACTTTGGCGTTGCCTTAGGCGAGCAAGTAAAAAAACTGACCAACAAAGCAAATAATACGCTTTGCATGCAGTCGGGGCACCATACGACCCCTAATTTAAACAAGCGTATTGCTGGGGTTAGGTATGCGCTGTCTGATCAAGCGACAGCGCACCTATCAGGTAAAAACGGTTGGCGCGAACATAGTCGCTGCCCCTTATTTAGTTTAGGTAAGCGCGAAGAGTCACTAAAGCAGTTAATGCATTTATTAAAAATGGACAACCCACCCATTTTTTTAGCTGTTGCGGGGTTTGCACAGTTTAACCCTCATTACGTAAATGCCTTAGCGCCTTTTAAGCAACGTATTGCCGATAAAGACATTATTATTGTTTCTGCCGATACAGAAGAGATACAGCTCAATGTGTTAAGCAGGGGCCTCTCTTCGGCTAACATAGGGCAAAATCCATTTGAAATGGGCCGCTTGAGCACTAAGCTAATGCACGACTACATTTTATATAATAAAAAGCCTGCGCAATCTCACTATTACACAGACTTTCATTACTGCACCCAAAGTAACGCCTCAAAGTGCACTGTTAATCATTAAAATTTTACCCAGTTACTGGGAGTTATGCCCTTTTAAGTACGACGCAGTGCGCTTTAGCCAGCGTATTATTGCTCTAAGTTTAAGCGTTGGTGCCACGCTGCAATGCTTTCATCGGGGTATTCATCAAACTGTTTATCATTCTTTTGGATATGCGGGGTAACCCAATTGGCCTTACTAGCAAGCATTAAATGGGTGCGCTCTGGCGGTATGGGTAATTCGCTGTCTATTGCCCCAGCAAAGGGATGAACTTGCTCAGGCCATCGCGAATCATATAACCACAAATTACTGCTGCAGTGCTTACAAAAATGGCGCTCAGCGGGGCTGGTTTTATCACCCACTTTGGCATGATAAACAGTAATATGCTCACGCCCTGTAACCTCAAGCGTGCTGTATTGTGCGTTCAAGTTTATAACAAACCCGCCACTGCCGGCCGTTTTACGACAAATAGAGCAGTAACATAAGTTATAAGGATAAGGGTGTTTAGAGCTCACACTAAACGTTACTTTGCCACAGTGACAAGCGCCTTTAAGCTTCATAATAAATCCAATTAGTTACTGTTTAGAGTTAATACCATAACCAGTTAGCCATAAAAAAACCACACCCTTTACTGGGTGTGGTTTTTATTTTCTAAAGCGTTTTGTTCTAACGCTGCCAAAATCTTAAATTGCGCAATGTTTCAATAAATTTATCTGCAGAGTGCATGTTTAAATCTATCCAACCATCGTCGGCTTTACCATCAAGCCCTGCGGCTTCAAATAATGCCATGGCATCTTTTGTGTAGCCTATGTATTTCATGTGCGCGAACGCATCGCTCACAAAGTCTTTTGCCTCAGGGATACCAGCAAGCTTCTTAGCGCCCTCTTGCGTTGCAAGTACCATCACCGCATCGTAAAGCACCGAAGGGCCGCCATTGATTACTTGATCCGCTGCTACATGCTTACCTTTACTACAACATGCACCCCCTACTTGTGCGGCCACAATTTCGTAGTTAGCACCTTCAGCGTCTAAGGCATTTGTAACCGAATTAAAAATATCAGCATCAAAGCCATCGCTCACTAAAATACCTAACTTACGACCTTTAAAGGTATCTGGCGCATTTTTTAAAATACTTAGCGCATCCGATACAGGTAAATCGTTACGCGTTGGCATAGCAGCTTCAGCCGGCTCTGGCATATCTTGCAGGCGCAGGCCTTTTGCAACTTCTTGCGCTAATGTGTTATCTACATTTAATAAGTGCGAAACCACACGCTCACGAATCGGCACATGCTCTACTTTTGAAAGCTCAAATACAAATGCATATTGAATGTGCGCTTGCTCTACGTCTGTTTGGCTTAAGTAAAATTGGCGCGCTTGGCTGTAGTGATCGCTAAATGTTTCTGAGCGATAACGCAGCTTATCTCCACCGCTTACTTCTGGCTCGCTTGAGCTTTTAAAGCCATGCACTGGGCATTCGCGGGGGTTATGCTCATCGCCGCTCCACGAGTTTGGCTCGTAGTTAGCACGCCCTTTAGGGTTATGCATTGCCATGTGGCCATCTTGTTGAAAATGACGCATTGGGCATTTAGGCGCATTAACCGGAATATGCGTAAAGTTAGGACCGCCTAAGCGTTTGGTTTGAGTATCTAAATACGAAAAGTTACGCCCTTGCAGTAATGGGTCGGGTGTAAAATCAAGCCCAGGTACAATGTTTTGAGTACAAAAAGCAACTTGCTCTGTTTCTGCAAAAAAGTTATCAACTACACGGTCAAGCACCATGCGGCCCACAATTTTTACTGGTACTTGCTCTTCAGGTATAAGCTTGGTGGCATCAAAAACATCAAACTCAAATTCATCAGCAAATTGCTGATCAAACACTTGTACACCTAGCTCCCACTCTGGGAAGTCGCCTTTACCAATAGATTCCCACATGTCTCTGCGATGAAAATCAGGGTCAGCACCATTAAGTTTAAGTGCTTCGTTCCACACTACTGACTGCATACCGGCTTTGGGTTTCCAATGAAACTTAACAAATTTTTCATCGCCATTTGCATTAATAAATTTAAAGGTATGAACACCAAAGCCTTCCATAAAGCGTAAAGAGCGCGGTATGGCTCTATCTGACATGGCCCACATAATCATATGAATTGACTCAGGTGATAAACTTACAAAGTCCCAAAAGTTATCGTGCGCGGTTTGCGCTTGTGGAAAACCACGGTCTGGTTCAGCCTTAGCTGAGTGAATTAAATCAGGAAACTTCATCGCATCCTGAATAAAAAATACAGGTATGTTGTTACCCACTAAATCCCAGTTTCCTTCTTGGGTGTAAAATTTAACAGCAAACCCGCGAACATCACGTGCTAAATCGGGAGACCCTTTATTCCCTGCAACAGTTGAGAACCGTGCAAATACCGGTGTTTTTTCACCTTTGCGCTGAAAAATATCAGCACAGGTTAAATCTTCAAGCGTATCGTAGGTTTCAAAATAACCATGAGCACCGTAGCCTCTGGCATGTACCACACGCTCTGGAATGCGTTCGTGATCAAAGTGAAACAGCTTTTCGCGCATTACATGATCTTCTAATAAACCTGGGCCGCGCTTGCCTGCACGTAATGAGTTTTGATCGTCGCTAACAGGGCACCCTTGCGCGGTGGTCATCGTTGGGTATTCATCAGAAGCCTTTTGATGTAATTCGCCACCATGCCCTTTATTGCCTGAGTATTTAAATGATTCAGCCATGTTTAGTCCTTCATACAATTTGATTTAATGGGTCGATAGTTTTTATGAGCTTTAAAACTAAAAGCGACTATGCAAATGCAAAATAAAGACCAGCCATCCAACCTAGTAAAAAAGGGCTGTACAGACAAAAAAGTAGTATTTTAGGTAATTTATAAAAGAAAAAATTACACAGGTATGTAACTTTTTCAGACAAAAAAAAGCACTTAAAAAGTGCTCTTAGGTTTAAGCCTTAATCTTTATTCTCGTTAACTAAAATAACTTTACGATGTGGGAATGGAATTTCGATATTGTTTTCATCAAGGGCTTTTTTAATCAGCTCTGGCACCGTGTATAAAATTTCGAAGTAGTGCTCGCCTTTACAAAAAGGTCTTACTAAAAAGTCTACCGAGCTGTTGTTTAGTGTTTCTACTTCAACAAAAGGAGCTGGGTCTTTTAGTATGTGTGGGTGAGCCTCAAGCACGCTATCAATAACTTTGCGAACAGCGTCGGTGTTTTCATCGTATGCCACACCAAAGTGCATATCTACGCCACGAATAGGATGATGCGAGTGATTAATAATTTGCGCTCCCCAAATTTGGCTATTTGGGATAATAACTTGCTGATTATCGAACGTTTGCAAAATAGTTGTAAACATATCAACCTCGGTAACTTTACCAAAGCGCCCTGCGGCTTCAATAAAGTCGTTTACTTTGTAAGGTCTAAATATAAGTAACATTACACCTGCAGCTAAGTTAGACATAGCACCTTGCAGCGCTAACCCAATAGCTAAACCTGCCGCACCTAATAGCGCAATTATTGAAGCTGTTTGCACGCCAAAGCGGTTTAACACTGCAATAAATACAAACGCTAAAATAACATAGCGCGCCATACTGCCTAAAAAGCGAAACAGCGTGTCATCAAAGTGAGTGTATTTATGGCATAAACTAATAATCATATTACGCACTTTACCCGCAAGCCATAAGCCTATTAGTAATATAACAATTGCCATTAGAATATTTGTTGCCCACATTACTGCTGCCGGCAAATACTGATTTACATCAATATTATTTATTATCTCGTCCATTTTATTGTTCCTGTTAGACTGGTTGTAAATATAAAAGCACATTAAACACTTTACATTAACTTTTTATTAACCTGTCTACGAGTTTTATATTGTAATTTTATATAAAGCAGCTCTATTACGTTTTAAATTTAAAT